>Ga0194055_10001387_pt1 | contig 19749 bp, 24 predicted proteins | sample SepL449m_MetaG_FD_155482 | JGI IMG/M metagenome (GOLD analysis project Ga0194055, IMG submission 155482) | Anoxic zone freshwater microbial communities from boreal shield lake in IISD Experimental Lakes Area, Ontario, Canada - Sep2016-L442-9m | ecosystem: Environmental > Aquatic > Freshwater >...
CAGGCTGCGCACGAACCCAATGATTGCTCCTTTGGCAGCTGCATAGTGTGAATCGCCGTCGCCACCACCTATTGCGAGCTCTGATGTCACTGCAACAAACGCACCGTCACGACGCTCAATCATGCCTGGCAATACTGCGCGTGCCAGATTGAAAGCGCCACCGAGATGCACGCTGAGCATGCGATCCCACACAGGTTCAGTGATGTCCAGAACCGGAATAATTTCATAATGTCCAGCAGCACTCACAACTGCTGAAATTGGGCCAAGGCATTTCTCGACCTCGGCAATTGCGCTGTTCACAGCAACACCGTCAGCCATGTTGGTGATGACGTCACAATCACTACCGGCTGCACGAAGGTCGAGGCCAGCAACGCGCCAGCCTCGACCTTGGAGTTCGCGCATGACGGCAGCCCCGATGCCACTTGCTGCACCGGTGACTACCGCATTGCGAGTATTCGTCATGAAGTCATAGACCTATTCGTCGTGATCCATGGCATCAACATCAACAAGTGTGATGTTTCCGCGAACGCTCATGTGAATGATGAGACCGATGATGAGCAAACCTGCTCCAGCAACCCAGACTGAGAAGTCAAGGTAACGCTGATCGGCATACACCGGACGTGGCCACGAGATATCCAAATACATGAACAACGCCCAGACCAGTGCAATCACCGAGAGCACTTTTGATCCGCGACCAAAGTTGAATGGTCCTGGAACCCACGTGCCCTTCAACTTCGTCACAAGCGATCCAACAAGCGGGAACAAGAATGCTAAGAAGAATCCACCAGTGGTGAAGTTAATCATCAGTGTGTAGAAGTTCGGAGTCACTTGACTCAGAATCATCATGATGGCACCGATAACAGTTGCAAGAAGCAGCGCATTAACAGGTTGCTTTTGGCCAGAGCTTAGGCGACCAAGTGATCCATGCGCAGGTAGTGCCTTATCGCGCGCAAATGACCAGATGATGCGTGACGCAGAAGTCTGCAACGCCAAGAACGATGCCAAGAAACCAATTGTGAACAAAATTTCGGCAAACTTTGCAGCGCCTGTTCCCAATTCAGTCTTCAACGTGTCGTAAACCGGATCAGCGCTGTTTGCAGCGATGTCCGCAGGAATCGACATGATGATTGCAAATGCAGCAAAGATCACCACAATCGCGACAAACACGATTGAGAAGATAACGGCCTTAGGAAGATTCTGACGAGGCTTCTTCACTTCTTCAGCAATAGATCCAGCGCTTTCGAATCCTACGAAACTGAATCCAACGAATGCCATGGTGATCAGGAACGGTCCGGAGATACTGCTGTATCCCGGTGCATGGAATCCATCAGTCAACACGCTGATTGGGTTATTGCGATGACCAATAAGCAGAAGCGCACCAAGACCAATTGATCCGATAACTTCAGCGATGATTGAACCTGTCATCAGAACTTTAAGTACTGTGCGACCACGAATGTTTGCAAGTGTTCCAAGAACCAAAATCAGTAAACCGATTGTTACCTGATTGGTGATATTTAGGCTTCCCATTGAGATAGCTACTCCGTAGGGATCTTGACCAACAACGCGGGCAACGAAGCCACCTGCACCGATAGCGACTGTGGCCATAGCAACAACTAGTGTCCACATGTAGAACCAGCCGGCAAGCCAACCAAAACCTTGGTTCATAAGACGAGTAGCCCACTGGTAAATAGAGCCCTCGACTGGCCAGCGCGAGACTAACTCAGCGAAAACCATGGCCACCAATAGTTGGCCACCAAAAACGATTAAGAAGTTCCACCAGAAACTTGGTCCGGCAGTTGAATATGCCAATCCAAAAATTCCGTATAGCGCAACGATGGGTGAAATGAACGCGAACGCAAAGGCAAATGATGACCAAAGCGAAAATTCGCGCTTAAGCGTGTGTTCGGAATCAAGTCCGACGTGGCTGCTTGCTGACATGTAGGTTCCTCCTTGAACTCTCAGTTACGTTTTAGCCTAGTGATACACACCTCCACGAGACGTCAATTGGAGTAAACACCACGGTCGAAAAGGCATTCCTCTGAAATAAAGGTAAAGTAAGCAGGTGAATTTCTCCGGCAGGCCACATTCAAGAATCTCAGTGATTGTCACTGCTGTGTCACTGTTGACCGCCGCCGTATCCGCAATCGCTCCTGCTTATGCACAAGTTCCGGGCACAGTTGTTGCCACTGGCTTGAATAGCGTTACTCCGCTTCAGCTAAATGTGTTAGCAGCAGGCAGTGCCGAGAAGAAATTTGCACAACAACCTGTGATCTGGATCGTTGATGGTGACGGCAATCTTTTGGACACGAGTGATTCGGTATCTGTTAAAACACTGGGTGATGGTCACCTCACCGGAACCACGACTGTCGTGGCGCTTCACGGTATTGCGACGTTCACAGATCTTGGTCTCATTGCGTACAGTTCACAGGAACTTTCATACACGTCAACGTATGCAAGTGACTCACTTCAACATTCAATCTCGCAAGTTGTGGATCCGACAGCAAGCCCTAACGACACATATTGGTACGAAGTACGTGACACCACGATGAGCGACATCGCAAATGTTTATCAATTAGGGTGTCCGACTTCGGCACCGGGTCTAGCAACGGTCACGATGCCATATTTCAATAACTCCGGAATCGTTGTTACCGGCACTCTTGTAATCAGCAACACTTTAAGCAACGACATTGCCGAAATATTTCATGTTGCATTTGATGCGAAGTTTCCCTTTACGGGTGTCATCGCGGCGGACCGGCCAGACATACAACTCATGTCGATGGACATCACAAGTGCATTCAGTTGCCGCCGAGTGACAGGAAGACCGTCAAGACTCTCCGACCACTCGTATGGCTTGGCAATTGACATCAATCCACAACGCAATCCGTACCATACGCATTCGAGAATCTATCCGGGTAACCATTGGTCAGAGAAACATCGACGGAAGGGTCGGGGAGTGTTGAAATCCTCGAGCCTAGTGACTAAAGCGTTCCTTGCTCGTGGCTGGTGCTGGGGTGGATACTGGCGAGCCAAGGACTATCAACATTTTGAAATCCACACCTCCGGCTGCCGAGCTCGCAGCAACTCATTGGTATCGGTCCCACAGATGCAATCTGGGTACGAGTAGCCCAAAACGCTTGTTTGAAGCAGGTAAGCGCTCAGTTAATCCCGTGCCCGCTGACAATTTCCTACCTTCGGGGTGGGAAATTGCCTGATACTCTAGGACTCTCAACGATTTGATTCGTTGTCTTGTTCATCTCCGGAGGTCACAATGTCGCAGAATAGCCAGGACGCTGCACAGGTTCTTCGCTCTATTTGGGGACAAGACGTCCAACAGATGGCAGAACTCGATGAAGAGTGCAGCCCGAACAAGGCCTGCCGCAATATGAAGGACATCACTTTTGATGGCTTTGGCGAAGAAGGCGAAGACATGCAAAGCGCGTGGAAAGCAAAGCTGGCTCGCGAAGGCAAACTTAATACCTCGCCTGGAACTATTCGCGACCTTGTACTTGGCTCGTCCAACTAATTCATAAGGTCGGTCTTGCCATGAGCTTTCAAGAAACCATTGAGGCAATGACTGTTGAAAGCCTCACTGAACAATTGCGCGAATTTGGATACATTGCTGATCGTGGCCTAGCGACTTCAGTATTTATTTCCTTAAAGTTAGGCAAACCACTTCTGCTCGAAGGCGAAGTAGGTGTTGGCAAAACCGAGTTAGCAAAAACACTAGCCAAACTTTTCAATCGCGATCTCATTCGATTGCAGTGCTACGAAGGTATCGACACCAATCACGCGTTATACGAGTGGGATTACGCTCGACAAATGCTTCACATTCGTTCGTTAACGAATTCGGAATCATCAAGCGAAGTCGAAGAACAACTCTTCGGATCAAAGTTTTTGTTGGAACGCCCACTGTTGCAGGCAGTGCGTGCGGGCGAACAAGCTGTGTTATTGATTGATGAAATTGATCGCGCTGATGATGAGTTCGAAGCGTTCCTGCTCGAGTTGCTATCGGACTTCCAGGTCACAATTCCGGAAATCGGAACCATTGCTGCCGTAACACGTCCGATTGTTATTTTGACCTCAAACCGTACTCGCGAACTTCATGACGCATTAAAGCGTCGTTGTTTGTATACCTGGATTGGTTTCCCACCCGCGGAACGTGAAGTTGAAATTGTTCGGTCACGCGTTCCAGGTGTGAGCCAGCGTCTCGCAACCCAAGTAGTCACTGCTGTGAATCACTTGCGTGACATGGAACTGGAAAAGTCACCAGGCGTTGCAGAGACAATCGACTGGGTCGAATCGTTAAATGCTGTCGGGGCTGATCAGTTAACTGCTGAACATGCTGGTGACACTCTTGGTGCCGTCATTAAAGACCGCGATGACATGGACTACACCCTTCGAAACCTCAAGGACATTGTTCCCATTGTCTAAAGTAGCTGCGCCATTGATGGCGGGCTTCGACGAATTGTTCGTTGAGTTTGGCCAAGTGTTACGGGAAGCCGGCATGGTGGTGGGTTCTGATGATGTCATTACCTTTTGCTCGGCCATCGCCCTTCTCGATCCCACTGACATCATGGACATTTACTGGAGTGGTCGCGCAACTTTAGTGCGCAAAAATGAGCACGTCCCGGTCTACAACGCAAAGTTTCGCGAATTCTTCTTACTTTTGGAAGACGACGAAACTGACCAACGCAAACTCAAAATCAAAGCTTCAAGTAACGCGGGATCAACTCTGGAAGTTCCCAATGTGGAACAAGGCCTTCCCGGTGAAACCAGTGAAGAAGAAACCAAGATGGGTTACGTCGGCTCAGCTTCTGAGGTGTACCGCAATAAAGCATTTTCGGACTGCTCGGAAGAAGAGTTGCATCGACTTCGCCGCATGATTTCTATGTTGAAACTGTCTCCGCCATCGCGCCGAACATTTCGCACCCAAGAAAACCCAAAGGGTTCCACGCTTGATATGCGTCGCATGGCGCGCGAAACTATGCGGGCACTTGGCGAGCCAAAGGCTCTGATATTTAGCAAACGTAAAACAAAACTTCGCCCAGTTGTTTTCATCCTGGATGTGTCCGGCTCGATGGCTGACTATTCGCGAAACTTGCTTCAGTTTGCCTACTCTGCTCGACGAGCTAATGAGCGCGTGGAAATCTATTGCTTCGGAACCCGGTTAACTCGCATCACAAAGTCCATTGATAAGCGCTCACCCGATGAGGCCATGCGACTTGCTGGTGAGTTCGTTTTAGATTGGGACGGCGGAACCCGAATTGGTGATTCCTTGGCTCAGTTCATTAAAGAGGCTCGACGCAACCGGCTCGGCCATGGAGCCATCGTCGTAATTTGTTCCGATGGTTTAGACCGAGGTGATCCTGAAACCCTGTCTAAAGCGATGGAGACACTGTCTCGCATCGCCTATCGAATTGTGTGGGTTAATCCGCATAAGGGCGACAATGTGGACTTTGTGCCCAATACGATTGGCATGATGATTGCTGACCCGTACATTGATGCAATTTTCTCGGGACACAATTTCAAGACCTTAGAAGTATTCGCGACCGAACTAGCAAAGATGGGTTAGAACGATGATGAAATTTAGTGTCTCAATTTATGCCGAAGGTGATCGCGAAACCACCCTCGAAGAAATTGTGGAACTTGCTGATGCGGTAGCTCGGCTCAACGGAATCGCATCGGGCGTGGGATCCATGGGATACGGCGCGCAGATTGTTGTCGAAGCCGAAAACTCCGATAAGGCAGTTGACCTTGCTATTGACCAATTCAACAAAGCCGTATCACGAACTGAACTGCCTGTGTGGCCAGTGTCTAAAGCTGAGTGCATTGGTGAAGACGATGACTACGGAGACTTGGACGCATGATTCGCCTCGGTAGCCTTGCGGGTTACCCCTTTGAAGGTCCTCGGGCGCTGGCTGGCTGGACCCCACCCGCGGTGCCCGCTGTGTATGCGGTGATGTCTCGTAACAACGCTGAAGGTAAGCCGTTGGAGTTCAGCGTGATCTACGTAGATCATTCCGCTGATTTATCAACAGAAGGCTTCCCATTTCGTCATCCGCGCTCGGCTGCATGGATTGCTCGCGCAGGAAGTAAGTTCAATCTGCATGTGTGTTACTTCGAGATACCCGGCGGTTTAAAGTCACATCGCGAACAAGTGTGCCAAGAGCTTATGGCTATCTATGATCCAAGCTGCAACGACGAAAAGTATGACAAGGCCTGGAAAGACGAATGGATCGGCGAGTATTCAACGCCCGTTACCGAGGCCTTGACTACTCAGCGCGATCCAAATTCGTCGAACTGAAATTTTCCTTACTTAGTCCGAAGTGGCTCCTACGCCTTCCATCATGCGTGAGCGACGAACACCCATTGCAGGACGAGCCGGCACTGGTTCAGCATTTACATCTGCAGCAACATATGTTGCACCGACCACGATGCCTTCAGCCATTGAGTACAGCAGCGGGAGAGCACCGGCAACAATGTTGCCAGTTGTGTTTGTTTGAGTCAGGTTTGGCTCGATATTATCGGCATTCGCCTTAATCTTCCACACCAAGTCAGCTGCTTCTTCAAGTGATGAAGCGACTTTGGTGAGTTGACGACCAACGATGTACAAGTAAATCGCCAAGCCTGCAACAAGTGCAACGATGTCGATAACCGTAAAGACTACGTACTTGTTCATGAGCGCACCTTATCCAATACACGTCCGAGGAACAGGTGGTGTTCCAAACCTTCTTCAAGAACCAGACCGACACCAAGCGAGACTGTGTCGAGCAGCGCAGCATTTTGTGTGTTGCGTTCTGCTGCAGCCAGGGTTGCCTTAATCGCATTAACTCGTTGGTCAATGCGACGAACTAGCAGCACCAGGATGGTCAGAAGTGCAGCAACTGCAAGAACAACAACGACACCCAAGATGTTCGCCAGGTTCCACAGTTTTTCTACTGTGCTATCCATGATCAGCCTCCCAATCGATTACGGCCACGCTTGAGGCCAGCGATAATTGCAAGCGCCGAATCAATCGTCTCCTGCAAGTTGGCTAGGGCAGAAGTGTTCTTCTCTGCCTGACCTAGACCGTCGTTAATGCTTTTTGCTTGCGTACCGATACGGGCTGCAAGCAACAGGATTGGAACTACGAGTGCTACAACAACCAGAACTACAACGAGTCCGATTACATAGCCCAGTACCCAACCGGTATGTCCACCAAAATCCATAGCTAATCTCCTGCCTAGATTGATTCTGCGAATGCACGCACTGGGGCAAGGCTGGCATTAACAGAACCGACGACTGCTGGGACCGTAGCGGTCTTTGCAACGATGACTTGTACGCCACCATCGAGTGCGTCGAGAGTCTTAATGACTGCTCGCAAATGGAAGATCACGCGAATCAGCCCAAGTGCGGCTGCGGCGATGATCACTGTGAATAAAACGAGTGTGACGACAGCAACTGTTGGCACTGTGTCCTCCTTAACCTAGTAACTTCGCGACGGAACCGGCATAGCGAACTGCGCCGTTTGCAACTTCCTTGATGACCTCGTCAGTGGTTTCCAGCAGAGCTGGAGTTCCGTTGAGTTCACCGATGATGGCAACGCCACCAGAAAGTGCATCGTCTGCCGCACCGCGGATGCGCTCAAGAGCAGCAAGCACACGGTTAAGCAGTGCAACAAGTAAAGGAACGACTACTAGCAAGACCACTAGGTTCCCGACTGACCAAAGACTCATGGATTTACCTCAATTCCTATCGACGTGGTTCGGGAGTGTAGGGAAGGAAGAAGCGGGCAAGTACGCGACCGATTGCACGCTTTGCAGCGTTTAATCCGATACTTAAACCACTCGCTGCCTTGGCTCCAACTACTGAGTTGGGATCAAGACCCTTTGAGATAGCAGTCATACGTGCCTGCATGTTCGAAGCCGCTTGCTTGACCAGAACTGCAGTCACGTCAGCAACCAAACCACGACCGTACTGAGCTGCAGCACCCGAAATCTGCAGGTCAAGTGACAGGTCGACATTTGTTCCGCCGCCAGTTTGCTTCAGTCCAGCTGTGAGCAGTGCTTGCGCAGCGCCACGGCCTTTCTTGTCAGCGCCGTTAGCGTCCAGGACAAGAATCTTCTTGTCGTTGTCTCGACTCTTGACGATCGCTGTTCCAGCGAATTCAAGTTTTACTGGACCAGCCGAGACGACGACGTCGCCTTGGAATGAGTCTTCAGCAACTTTGTTGGTCAGGTTGGCGCCAGGAATGCACGCAGCAACTTGCGGGATGTCATCGAAGAACGCCCATACCGCGTCAACGGGCTGGTCGATCACGAAGGATTGCGAAATCAGCATGATGCCTCCTTAGTGCGATTGTCTGTTTGTGTCTTCATTAGTCGCCCGACTTCACTGGTGGCATACCGCTGATGTCTTTACCGGTTTGAATTGCTTCGTAAACTCGGTTCGGCATAAGTGGCATATCGACGTTGCGAACACCGGTGTGGTGAATTGCGTTCATCACAGCGTTAACGAACGCTGCTGGACCGCCCACAGTTGCACATTCGCCAATTCCCTTTGCACCAATTGGGTGGTGAGGGCACGGTGTAACAACTTCGTGCAGTTCAAAGCCTGGAGTTTCCCACGCTGTTGGCAGCAAGTAGTCCATGAAGTTGGAACCAATGCAGTTTCCTTCTTCATCGAACGTGATGTACTGCATGCTGGCCATTGCGTAAGCCTCGGTCAGACCACCCATGATTTGTCCTTCGACAATCATTGGGTTGATGCGAACACCACAGTCATCGACTGCAACCATCTTGAGTACGTCCCACACGCCAGTTTCTGGATCAATCTCAACCTTGGCAATATAGGCAGCGAACGGCCATGTCAGGTTGGGTGGATCGTAGTAAGCGTTGTTCTCAAGACCAGGCTCAAGACCATCGGGCATGTTGCTGTAGGCAGCTAACGCGCAATCCTGAATCGTGACGCCACGCTCCTGGTTACTGCGAACGTAGAAGCGGCCCAACTCCCACTCGATATCTTCTTCAGATACTTCGAGAAGGTGAGCAGCAATCTTGCGAGCTTTAGCACGAATCTTGCGAGCAACCATGGCTACCGCAGCACCAGCAACTGGTGTTGAACGCGAAGCGTAAGTACCCATACCAAACGGTGCAGTATCGGTGTCACCTTCTTCAACAACAACATCTTCTGCTGGAATACCGAGTTCGTGAGCCACAATCTGCGCCCAGGTGGTTTCGTGACCCTGACCCTGTGACTTAGCGCCGGTACGAAGGAGCGCCTTACCAGTCATATGAACTCGCAGTTCAGCTGAGTCGAACATCTTGATACCGATGATGTCGTACTCGCGGCTGTTACCAGCTCCGAGTGGTTCAGTCATGGTCGAGATGCCGATACCCAGAAGGCGTCCGCGCTTGCGGGCTTCTTCTTGTTCAGCTTTGAAGTTCTTGTAGCCAATTGCTTCAAGTCCGATATCGAGGCACTTTGCGTACTGGCCCGAGTCGGTCAAGAATCCGAATGCCGTTCGGTAAGGGAACATGTCGTCCTTAACGAAGTTCATGCGACGGAATTCTGCCTGGTCAATTCCTAGATCGTCAGCGGCAGCTTGCACCATGCGCTCTTGGAAGAACATTGCTTCAGTCACACGGAACGAACAACGGTATGCAACGCCACCTGGGGCTTTGTTGGTGTAGTAACCCGTTGCAGTTAAGTGAGCTGCAGGAATGTCGTAGCACGCGAACGCTGAGTGCATCAAGCCAATCTTGAACTTACTTGGCTGAGCATCGGCGTAGAACGCACCATGGTCAGAGATGGTGTGCATGCGCACGCCCAGAATCTTTCCATCTTTGCGTAGCGCCATTTCGCCTTCGAGGTAAACGTCGCGACCGAAACCCGTAGAGATGAGGTTTCCGGACTTATCTTCGATCCACTTCACAGGACGCTCGGTCAAGATAGAAGCCAAAATCGAGATGACGTAGCCAGGGTAAACGGGAACTTTGTTACCAAAGCCACCACCAAGGTCAGGGGACACGATACGGATCATGTGTTCTGGAAGTTCTGCAACCATGGCAACAGCGGCACGAATAATGTGCGGTGCTTGCGTTGTCATATATACAGTGAGTTTTCCAGTGGCACGGTTGAAGTCTGCAATCGAACCACAGGATTCAAGTGGCGATGGATGTGAACGCGGGTAATGCAGTTCAATCTTTGACACCTTGTCTGCTTCAGCAAACGCCTTGTCTGTGCCAGCCTTGTCGCCAATTTCCCAATCGAAAATCTTGTTGGTTGGTTGGTTTTCTTTGTCATCGCGGATCAGCGGTGCGTTAGCAGCCTTAGCTTGGTTGGGGTTAACGATTGCTGGAAGCATTTCGTATTCCACAACAATCTTCTGGCAAGCATCCTTAGCAATGTAAGGATCATCAGCGATAACGGCAGCAACTTCTTGACCCTGGAAACGCACCTTGTCAGTGGCAAGCACTGCTTGAGTGTCGTAAGACAGAGTTGGCATCCATGCCAAGTTACGAGCGGCCATCATCTCGCCGGTCAACACCAAGCGCACGCCTGGGATTTCCCATGCAGCACTGACATCGATTGACTTGATACGGGCGTGAGCAACTGGGCTACGCAGGATTTCCATATGCAGCATGCCTGGAAGCACAATGTCATCAACGTACTGACCCTTGCCGCGAATGAAACGGTTGTCTTCTACTCGGCGACGGCTTGCGCCAAGTCCACCAATTTTGATTTCGTCTAATGCCATTTTTGTGTCTCCAACCTAATTTGATTCTGCGCGCATTTTTTCGGCAGCCCAAAGGACTGACTTCACGATATTTTGGTAACCCGTGCAACGACATAGGTTGCCGGAAAGTGCCCAGCGAACTTCGTCTTCAGTTGGGTTGTTGTTCTTGTCAAGAAGAGCCTTCGCAGCAAGCATCATGCCTGGTGTGCAGAAACCACAGTGCAAACCGTGCTCCTGCTTGAAACCTTCTTGAATCGGATGAAGTTCGCTCGCTGAGGCAAGGCCTTCAACGGTTTCGACTTCGTGACCATCAGCCTGAACTGCCAGCATTGTGCAGCTCTTGATTGGTCGACCGTCAAACAACACAGTGCAAGCACCACAGTTCGTGGTGTCGCAACCAGTGTGTGTCCCAGTTAACTTCAGGCCTTGGCGAAGCATGTGAGCAAGCAACAAGCGTGGCTCGACATCCAAGGTACGTGGCTCACCATTTACCGAAACGGTGATTCGACGTGTTGGAACATCGCTAGGTGGGGTTGGGGCGACTTCGTCGTACAGGCTTGTCATATCAGGCTGCTTTCTGTGATGAATTGGCGATACCGGTCAAAATGCGAGACACGAATGTCTGAACAATGTGGCGCTTGTAGTCCGAAGAGCCACGGTGATCGGTGCGAGGATCTGCAGCAGCGGCAACAGCTTGTGCAGCGGCAGCAATATTTTCAGCGGTGAGCTTCTTGCCTACGAGTACCGAAGCTGCATCTGTTGCATCGATTGTGTGACCACCGACACCGGCAAGTGCGATACCTGCACGGGCGATTGTGTCACCAACCATGTCAAGAGAAACAGCAACAGACGCAGTAGCGAAGTCACCGACGCGACGTTCCAACTTGAGGTAACCACCACGCGCAACACCCTTAGGCGCAGGGATGATGGCCTCAACTGCAATCTCGTTAAACGCGAGTGCATTTTGGAATGGTCCACTGACAAAGTTCTTCATCGCGATTTCGCGCTTGCCTTTAGGACCCTGAGCCACAATGCGACCATCGAGAGCGATCATTGCCGCAGCCCAGTCACCTTGAGGGTCAGCGTGGCAAATCGAACCCACGAACGTTCCGCGAGTGCGCACAATTGGATCCGCTACAAGATGTGCAGCAGCAGCAATTGTTGGCTGATTCTTTGCGATGACATCGGAGAATTCCAAGTCCTCATGGCGACACAAGGCGCCAATGTGGATGCTGCCATCTGGGTCTACGCGGTGGTACTGCAAACCTTCGATGTTATTGATGTCAATAAGCATCTCTGGCGCAGCAAAACGCAACTTCAGCATCGGAACCAGACTCTGGCCACCTGCCAAAACCTTCGCTTCGCCGCCGAATTGGTCAAGTAATGCGACCGCTTCTGCTACGGACTTTGGCGATTCATATCCAAAGCGTGAGGGATACATGCTCGCTTCCTTTCGCTAACTGTTGTTTCGTGCGTTGATAAGGGAGTTATTTCTTGGTGTCGCGAACTGCGACCGGCATTGAATCTGCATCTGGGTCGGGGCGACGCTCTTGATGTGGCGGCCATGGACCTTGAACTGGTTGTCCAGCTACTTTGAGGAATTCGGTGAACTGTGGCCAAGCCCAAACAGTTGGGCTCTTGCCGGTTTTTGGTGAATTTTCGATCAATGCGTAGAGACGTGGGTTTCCGCGTTCTTTACCGGTTGATTCGATTGCCATGTAAGGATCCTCTCTCCGTTGGGAGGTATGGACTTGAAAGTAGCATCGCCACACCTGTGGCGCAAGAGGATTTCGACACTTGGACCGATTCAAAGTAAGAGAGGTGTAAATCCTTGCTGGAGAATTGCTCAGTGCGAATGGGCAGGTTTCAGGATGGCAACAGCAGCGGCTTAAGCAGGTTAGTTAGGTTCCACTTTTGAGCACACCAATTGCTTGCGCAACGATGGAAATGGCTATTTCATGAGGTGTTTGAGCCGATATGTCCAAGCCCGCGGGACCATGAACGCGCGACAGGTCAGTGATTTCTCGGTAAGCCAGCCAATCCGAACGGTCTTCTTGCATTTTGCGAGAACCGAGGGCGCCGATGTAGCCCGCATCGCTATCCAGGGCCGAAGCCAGGTTGCGACTCGACGCTTCGACGTCGTGACCCATGATGACGACTACATCTATATATGAAAGTCCAGCGATCAAGCCCGCAACGATGTCGCCACGAGTTTCCTTCACTGACTTCCATCCCAGGAGGTCGGCTACATCAGCAATTGCGTCAGCAATAGGTCCACCGCCAGCGATAACACATTTTGTTACGGGATGAATGACAGTAATAATTCGGCTGTCTTCAATCCGACTTGTGCTGACACCTTGTGTGAAGAGTTCGACGACATCTGGTGATGCCGAAGAAATGGATTCCTGATTAAAAACTTCGACCTTGGTGACATCTATATTGTCGAGGGTGCACACAATCGCTAGTGCTTGTCGCTCAAGTAGTGCAGTCCAGGTCCAGGTTGGAAATTGATCTGCAGGTACAACTAAAAATTCAACTTGTGATCCTTGTGGCATTCCGGTCTGCGAGGATTCAAAGGCGCCGATTGTTTGCTTGACGTGTCGTCCTAGTGGAAGTTTGCGCGATGCTATGTCGGCAAGACTGCCATCGAAAGCACCTGCCGATAGCGTTCCGATGCGACCAGAGCCAGGTGTAAGAGCTAACGCTTCGTTACTTGCTGGCGAGGAAATCATCCAAGCAATGTCCACTCGCGTATTCGATCTGACGCAGGCGCTCACACTTAAGGCAATGTCATACATGCTCGAAGTATAAGTCGAAGGTGGAATTCGCACATATTGCGCCAGTCAGACCAGCAAGATCGGGTGACTTAACTTAATAACTCCATGTGGTCCACCATGATGCACCGATCCATGACTACATTCATGCCTGCTGCGATTGCGTCGCGTTCGATGTGCTCATCGCGGATTCCAAGTTGGAGCCACAGAGTTTTTGCTCCGCAAGAAATTGCTTCCGCGAGCACGGCAGGCAGGTCGGCTGGTTTGCGAAATACATCGACAATGTCTGGAGCGGATGGCAAGTCGAGCAAACTCGGGAATACAGGTTGTCCGACAATGGTGTCAAGGTTGGGATTTACAAACCACACTGTGTAGCCATGCTTAATGAGGTACTGCCCGACTTGGAAGGAAGCGCGAGCGGGATTATCAGAGGCGCCGACCACAGCAATGGTTTCGGTAGAGCGCAGCAGTGACCGAATGTCGTTGCTTGGCTGGGTCATGAGCAACTCCTTGGTTTTTAATGACTAGCTGTTCCTGACATGGTATTTCAGGAAAAAGCGATTGGCGGTCTTGAAGGCAAATTGAGCCATTGCCGCAGCTCAATCATTAATCAAGTCAACAACGGGCTGGCACTTCCTGATATTTGCCTAGGTTTGTAAGGCGCAGGTTCGGCCAACCAATGTCGAGAATTGTAGGCTGAAAGTGACCTGGGATTGCGATGTAATGACAGTGATGAACACTCTGAAATCTTCCCGAAGATTCCTACGCCACGGCGTTGTAGTGGGTGTCCTCATGTCAATTGCTGTGTCGACTTCGGCAAATGCCGCAACTCCACATGCACTTTTGGGCCCATGCCCTGTGGTCGTTGCACACAGAGGAGGCACAGCAGGGCTCGATGTGGAGAATTCACCAGCTAATTGGTTGGCGTCACTCAATGCCGGTGTTCGATTCATTGAAGCTGATATTCGCTTCACATCGGACAACGTCCCTATCGTGATGCACGATTCAACGGTCGATCGAACCACCAATGGGCATGGAAGTGTATCGAGCATGACGGCTGCAGAGATTTCGCAATTGACGCTTCATAACGACACACCGGTTCCTCTGTTCTCACATTTGATTAGTGACGTAAGTAATTCTGGTGGCTTTCTCATGTTCGAACCCAAGCAACGTGTCACTGTCGAGCAGTGGCTCATCATCCAGTCACTGCTTGATTCTGCGCAAATGAAAAAGAAAAGTATCGTGGAAAGCCTCTCTCAAGTCACAATCGCAGAAGCTCATCAACGAGGATTTTTCACAACACATATATACAGAAAACGAATTGTGAATTCTTGGGCGCTGTCGCATGCAGATGCTCAAATGAATGAAGCAAGTTTGACAACGGTAAATCAAGTCAAAGCTGCACTGGGAGCAAGTTTTTTTGTCTATGAAGAAAAAATAGGACTCGATTACGAAAATGGTACGTGGAGCAATGTACTTCAAGCTCAAGTGCAAGCCATTGTTACGGATAATCCTGTGGGTTTGATGAATTGGGAAGTAGGGCGTTGTAGACAAGCCGATGCAGCTTCCTTATTCAACAAAAGAGTGCCCAGGGTTACAGGCATGAGTGTCTATCAAGCCAAGAAAGTATTGCAATTGAGCGGGTTCAACAACGTAGTAGTCCACGATCAAGATTCCTGGGCGGCTGCGGTCACCGACAAGCAAGGTAATAGGGCTAATGAACGAGTCCGCATTGCCGACCTGCCTGCGAATGGCTATCAATCACCCGATACTCAGATTGTGCTTGTCGTTACGAATTAGAGATGTGCATTCAGTCTGAGATTAGTCACTGAGTGATTCAGTAATCTTTTCCGCATCACGCAATATCGATCCACCTAAAAGCAACGGCTGGGTTTCATCTAAATTCTTAAGGCGTTCGACAGCATCTTCGCGCTTCTTAACCCAGTCAACGTTGTCTTCATCGGCAAGTGTGGCGGGTTGCTCAGCTGCACGTTCAGCTTGTTCTGTAATCACGCCAGCGGTGGCACGCAAAACACCGGAGAGTGCAGCGGCTAGAAGTTCAGGGAGTTTTTGCGAGCGACCACTGCTAATTAACAACTCGCGGCAGATACTTTTCACAGTTGAAGCTGTTACTTCAGTGAGTTTCACTTGTTCAACAATTGCTGCCGCTTCTTTTCGGCTAATGACAGGCGACCAATAAGACCCAGCAAGCGCGGATTCGGCGGCCTCTAGGGCAGCATCGACTTCGTTGGAAATAAATTCCGATTGTGAAAGCCAGCGCACTGCCCGCGAAGGATCAACGCGTCCAGCGTTGCGGGTAAGTTCTTGGGAAATTTCTTCCAAGAGGGTTGCCAACGCATGCGCTTGAGCAATTCCGGCCTTCAAGGCTCGAGACTGTGGGCTACCGATGCGCACGAAGTAAGAGCCCATGATTGCCAAGCCAGCTCCGAGAAGCACACCGTAAAAACGAGATTCGATTGTGTCGGTGGAAACGTACGGACCGACGACGAGAATCACAGTGACAGCGAGTGCGATTGCACCTTCTTCGCCAAGCTTAAGAAGTCTGGCAGCGATGAAGCACGACAGGATTGCAACGAGTACGGCCATCCAGCTAAAGCCAGTGAGTTTCATCATCGTGTAGGCCACAGTGCCGCCAATCACAACACCGATGACTTGGTTGACGCCTTCCCGAATGGATTCGTGAAATGTGTGTCGCACGGACACGATCGCTGTAATCGCTGCTGTTGTACTAGAAATTCGTGGGACGTTTCCACCAATGAAATAGCCCAATGTTCCGGCTGCGCTTGTGATGACTGCCAACCGTAAGTACGGCGCCTTAAAAACATCGCGTAATTGGATTGAGGTGCCGTCGATATGCAACGGTCGGAAAAAATTTCTTAAGGCTGACATGGTTGACTTTCTTTACCCGAGCACAAAATGAGCCGTGGGTTTAAATATACCGCGAAATTGTTTGGGCAAATCCAGTCGATTATGAACGTTCTTCCGCAATCGAGTTTCCGCCGTCTACAACGATGACTTGCCCAGTGATGTAAGACGCTTCGTGAGATGCAAGCCAAGCTACTGCCGCTGCAACCTCACTTGGAGTCGCAGATCGTCCCATAGGTGTTTTTGCACCGTGACCTACTTCTGCCTCAAGTTGCGAATCGGTCTTAATCCAACCTGGTGCCACGGCATTGACCGTAATACCTCGGGGTGCTTCGTCAACAGCGAGTGCTTTAGTCAAACCGACCATGCCTGCTTTCGTTGTGGCATAAGCGATATCACTGCGGATTGCCATTACAGGTCCGGTCACACTCGACATCATGATGATGCGGCCGTGGGATGAGTTGCGGATAAGTGGCAGACAAAAGTGCGTCATATAGAACGCAGAACTCAAATTGCGATTCAATGATCGGTGCCAGCCATCCGGTGCCATAGTCACTGCGTCACCAGCTTCACCGGAATCATGCATAGGTGCGGCCACACTTGTCATGCCCGCATTGTTGACCAGAATGTCGATTCCGCCAAGCCATGACGCAGCATCATTGACCAGAGCCTGCGACTGCTCGACATCTGTGAGGTCCGCTGTTGAAGCACTTGCGTGATGTCCAAGGGCAACGAGTTCGGATGCTCGCTCAAGTACACGCTCGCTTGCTCCAGATAAATAGACCTTGGCTCCCATCGCAGCAAGCATTCGAGCGCTGGCAAATCCAATACCGTCCGGAGAACCGGCTCCCGTGATTAATGCGCGAGAACCTGTTAAATCGAAAACCATAGTGCACCTATTTCGTGAGACGAGTCACTCTCAACCTACTCCTGAGTCAATAAATCAACCGCGAACGTGTTCAGTGCCACACCTGTGATGTGCAAGTAGGTATGGATGGGTGGCAGGATTAGGCAATGAGTTCGCGAAGGAGCAGACATGTCAGGTAATAGTCCCGGGTATTCCATTACATTGCGCGTGGAATTATCACCTGAGTCATCAAGCACGGCGGGACTTGCGCAGGCAGTCAGTGATGCCGGAGCATCCTTAACCGCATTAGATGTAGTGGAATCCAGTTACGAGCGCATGGTTGTCGATGTCACCTGCGATACGTCTGACCCAGATCACGCGGATCGAGTGAATGATCAGATCGCTGCACTTCCAGGTGCAACAGTTCGAAAAGTGAGCGACCGTACCTTCTTATTACACCTAGGTGGCAAGCTAGAAGTTCGTCCTAAAGTTCCACTGCGCACCCGAGACGATTTATCCCGTGCCTACACGCCAGGTGTAGCCCGAGTTTGCCTGGCAATCGCAAAAGATCCTCGTGATGCCCGGAGCCTAACAATTAAGCGAAATACCGTCGCAGTTGTTACTGACGGCTCGGCAGTGTTGGGCCTTGGCAATATTGGTCCTGCGGCTGCGCTTCCTGTAATGGAAGGTAAAGCTGCGTTATTCAAGCAGTTTGCAGATGTTGATGCGTGGCCTGTGTGTCTTGATACCCAAGACGTTGATGAAATTGTTCGCACGGTGCAAATCCTTGCCCCGCAGTATGGCGGAATTAACCTTGAAGATATTTCAGCACCGCGATGCTTTGAAATTGAAGCGCGGTTACGTGAACTTCTAGACATCCCCGTGTTCCATGATGACCAGCACGGAACTGCGATTGTTGTGCTGGCTGCGCTGCGTAATGCAGTCAAGATTGTTGGAAAAGAATTTGAGTCTCTCAAAATTGTGATGAGTGGAGCTGGCGCTGCCGGCACCGCGATTGCACAACTATTGATGGAAACAGGTGTGCGCGACATCGTTGCGTATGACTCAAAGGGTGCGGTGTACAAAGGCCGTCCTAATAGTGACAACACCAGTGAATGGATGCTCGAGAACACCAATAAGCAAGGTGTGACCGGCGCTCTGGGTGAGGGTCTTGCTGGCGCTGATGTCTTTATCGGTGTGAGTGCGCCAAATATTTTGACAGAGGCTGATGTGGCTTCGATGGCCGATAAGTCGATTGTGTTCGCGTTGTCGAATCCTGATCCTGAAATTGATCCAGTACTTGCGGCAAAGCACGCAGCCGTTGTTGCTACCGGACGCAGCGACTATCCCAACCAAATTAATAATGTTTTGGCTTTCCCTGGAATCTTCCGCGGCATGCTTGACGCAGCTGCGCACAAAATTACGACTGAAACGTTGCTTGCAGCTGCTAACGCGATTGCTGAGTGTGTTCGACCTGAACAACTCAATGCCAGCTATATCGTGCCGAGCGTGTTTGACCCCAATGTGGCCAAGTCGGTGGCCGCAGCTGTTCAGGCTGTTGCCGAAACTACCAAGGGTTAGCGGGATTTGACAGGGCTTTAGTTGAAAGTTAAACTAAAATAATTGAACCTTCAACTTTCTAGGAGACACTATGTCTGCAGATCTAACTCCATACGCGGGAACCTGGGTCATTGACTCATCCCATTCACGTTTAGGTTTCGAAACTCGTCACGCAGTTGTGACTAAAGTTCGTGGCCATTTCTCAACTTTCGAAGGCACCGTCACTATTGGTGCAGACCTTGGCGCATCAAGCGTTTCGGTGACCTCAACCCTTGATTCAATTGACACTGGCAGTGCTGACCGCGATGGTCACCTCAAGAGTGCTGATTTCTTCGATGTCCAGAGCACTAACGACATGGCATTTGTTTCCAAGAGCATCACGGCTGATGGCGATGACTTCATTGTTACTGGTGACCTCACTATCAAGGGAATCACTCAGAGCATCGAGCTCAAGGTTGAACTTGGTGGCGTCGCTACTGATCCGTTCGGCAATGTTCGCGCAGGCTTTGAAGGCAGTGGCGAAATCAGCCGCAAGGACTTCGGTCTGACATGGAACGTTGCTCTAGAAACTGGTGGCTTCTTAGTAAGCGACAACGTTAAGTTGCAGCTCGACATTTCAGCAATCAAGCAATAAGAATCTCCTTCTTAACGAAGCGGCCGGCCACTGATGTGGTCGGCCGCTTCATTGAGTAAGAAGTCTTATGCTCTAGTTTGCTACTGAGTACTAGCACACGTCACAGTTCGGCTAGGAAAATTTTCTGGGGAAACGACAACGCCAACCGGGCATCGCACATGCGAAGCGGTTGGCGTTAGTGGTTTGGCGATTAAGCCAACAGGAACTCGCGAACTCGATCGAGTACCGAACGACGAGGCATTACATTATTGAACTTCTCGCCTTTAAATGAACGAACGATCATCGGAACATCAGTTTCGTGACCTTCGGTAATAGCGTTGTTGACCATGAT
>Ga0194055_10001389_pt1 | contig 19732 bp, 14 predicted proteins | sample SepL449m_MetaG_FD_155482 | JGI IMG/M metagenome (GOLD analysis project Ga0194055, IMG submission 155482) | Anoxic zone freshwater microbial communities from boreal shield lake in IISD Experimental Lakes Area, Ontario, Canada - Sep2016-L442-9m | ecosystem: Environmental > Aquatic > Freshwater >...
CGACTGCTTCCAGTCAAAGCTGATCCGTGCCGTCGTGGGCTCGTCGGAGGGCCTGATGAGACGACCGTCGCTGGCACTGATGCCCATCATGTAGCGAAGCCGATTTTCGCAGCGATAGACATCGGTCAACGCCTGCTCGACTTCACTTCGAAAAAAGAAATACTGCTCGCGAGACTGTGCTTCTTTATCCGCTTCGCCCCCCTTCGACTGTTCAATATAGAGGGCATGGACCTTTCGCCACGATTCCAGAGAACTGTCGCGGCCAGCCTTACGGGCCTCTAGATTGCGAAAGGCAAAATAGCATTCCCAGTAGGATTGTTCTGTATCGCTGACAAGATTACGGACGCCAGCCTCAAATTCTGCCAGAGAAATATCGGCATTGATCCTGGCCAAAAGAACGCCACGGAAGTTGGGCCGACCGAGTAAATTGTCAAAGGTGTCGGGGCCAGCTATGCGGTTGTACGTGACGCCAGCCCCTTGCAAGAGTGGCTGACTGAATGTGAAGTCGTAGGAGGTTGTCCATGTCGAGGGTACATCTTTAAAGGCATTGTTGGTGGCATCGAGCTGGGTGCTGTTGGAAACCCCAAACTGAGCACCGGTCGCCGTGCGTTTAGAAATACCGGTGGTTGTCGTACCCGTATTTGTCTTGAGTACCGGCACAAAAATAACGGTCTGAAAAAACGGATCAACGTTCTGTGGACGATTGCCCGACTGCCATGTTGTGGAACTCGAAAGCTGTGCGTCAAATGCAGCCAGCGCACTTTCTACGCCACGAAATGGGTCGGTTTCGGCAATGGCTGGATCGTAGATGCTTGGTGTTTGTGATGGGGAAGTGAGCAGCGACACAGGCGGTTCGCCAGTCTGTGGTCGTGGACCTCCAAAGCTTTGGAACCGGCCTCCCAAATTACGGAGTACTTTGCCATTTTCGAGGGCTGTGCGGATCGCCTCTTCCAGCGAGAGTTCCCAGATCTCATCAAACTTTGCATTGGAGAGTGTGAGGGGCTCGGTTGTGCCGGCAGCCTCAGCCAGCGGTTCTTGATCGGTGTCGGGATAGTCAAGTTTTTGAATCGCGCCGACGTAGTGCGAGAGATCGCCATCCTCGAAGAAATAGAAAGGTTGCCGGGGTGCACAGCCACTCGCTAGGAGCGAGATGCTCGTAAAGGCTACCCAGAGTTGTTGGATCGTTCGTGGCACGGGGGCTATCTGCCTAAGCATGTCTCGGTCGTAATCCCTATCAAAAGCCGTCGCTGCGCCCCGTGGGGAGTGGCCGCGAGAACTTCGCAGCCACACCCGACACAGTGCCCCCCGACTCTGTGTCCGCATCGCTTGCACCAGGGCGCAGCGACAGTAGTAGGAGTATCGACCCAACAAGCAGAAAACTTGGGTTAATCGTCAATCTCTGCGCAATCGGCACGAGTCTGGGTGGTTTGCGTAGGCAGAGATGGGAGATCAGAACTTGTTGTCTTCTCTATTTTGAAACGGACGGCCATCTCGCCGAGAGCGATTCACGAGTTTTTCCATCTTGAACCCAGACAAAACGAGCAGCGCAGCCTTGTGTTGCCGCCACAATAGATAACCCTCGTTCGGGTCCCAGCACGCTGACCGCTGTGGCCAATGCATCGGCTGTTGTGCAGTCGGCCGCGATCACAGTCACGGCTGCGGGGCCGAGGACCCCAAGCCCTGTTTTTGGATCGACAATGTGGCTGTAACGAATACCATCAATTTCCACAGACTGAAAAGCATCGCCCGAAGTGGTCACAGCAGCATTTGTAAGGACAAGTTTTCCCGGCTCACGTTGCCCCGGCGCATGGCTCAGGGGAGCAACTGAAATGTTCCAGCCCGCTGTGTCTGGGGGCGGATTTGAGACGGCAATATCGCCAGAGGCATCGATCATGGCGGCACTGATTTTATGCTGCCAAAGCACATCCATGGCTCGGTCGATCGCGTAACCCATGCCAATACCACCCAAATCAAGTCGCATGTGGTTGCGGGTTAAGGAAACAGTTTTTTGGTTGGGATGAAGTAGGATTGCATTGGCTCCCACCGCGGCTTGGGCGGCTGCGAATTTTTCAGCGTGGGGCAGATGCCCGGAGCGACGCGACTGCCGCCAAAGCGTTGTCAACGGCCCGATGGTCGGATCAAAAGCACCGCCGCTGATATCTCGGATTTCAAGCGACCGAGCGAGCACCCGCCACAAGTCGTCGCTGACCGGCACAGGCAGGGCCGTGGGGGCCGCCGCCGAAAGCCGGCAGAGTTCGCTGTCGGGAACGTAGTCGGAGAGAATCTTTTCAAGCCTTGCCACTTCAGCAAAAGCCGCGTTGATGGCCGCCTTCCCGGTTTCGAGTTTGCCTGAGTAGAGCGTGATCGTCCACGGCACGCCCATCAATCGCTGCGTCTCGCGGACCCGAACACATTTGTGGGCCTGTGCTTGCGGCGAATTGAGCGGGTTCTGGCAGCCGCTCAGCAGTACAACAGCGCTCGACAAGAGGGCTGCCAGGCAGATAAGGATCGGGTAGGATGGGGGTGCCATGAGTAGTTCCGAGTCTCAACCGAGCGTCACGATCACATTTGACTGCACGCCGCTGCGCGGAGTCTCGCGGCTGGACATCCCGCTGGATGCGTCGCCGGTCTTTCGCGAGAGGCTCGAGCGATTTCAACGGGCCGTTGCCAAGCACGGCATGCGCAATACCTACTATCTGACAAAAGCAGCCTGCACGTTTCATTTTACCAACGATCAGGCGATTGGGTGGGTGCAGTTTGCCATCGAAGGCACCGTGTTGACCAATGAACTCGATACGGTGACTGTCGGCAGCGATCTCGATATCCGGCTCGAAAAGGAAACGTGCGAATGGCTCACGCAACCGGCCGTCGAGTGGCTCACGCTGGCAGCGAAGCGAGCCATCGAGATCGAGTTTGACCGCTATATCGCTGCCGGTGACCTCTCCCGCGCTATCCAGAGGCTGGCCCGCGAGCAATCAGCCATCGATGCTACCGGGGGTTTTCTTGGAATGAATCTGTAAGCAGCTTGAAGGCGGGGCAAGGGTTATCAGACTGCGTGGCTGGGGCATTCTGCGACCCTTCTTACCGTCCTTCGTGATTGGGCAGAGGGACCTACGGCAGATGAAGCAGACCTGCTCTATTAGGTGGGAGCATGAGACCATTTATCACATCGATCGGTGCCATTCTTACGACCGTCGGCTTGGCCGCTGAACCGTCGTTGCCCGATCGGCCAACCATGCGGCAGTTCGACAATGGCAACGCAGCCACGAAGCCCCCCTCTCAGCGTCAACTCGTGGATGCACGAAAAGAATTAAAAACGCGATTTCGAGAACCACTATCCCACACCGAAACCTCTGTTGGGGCAATGCAGGCGGTCGAGACGCTGCTGATAGCCGCGGTTACCGAACCCGACCGCCAACTGAAATGGCTGATGCTCGCTGAGGCCCGCCGACTGGCGACCGCTGCTGGCAATGCTGCAGCGATCACGCGATCCATCAAACTGGCCGACGCCCTCTACGAGTTTGATGCCTTAGAATTAGAATTGCGTTCGCTCACAGAAATTCCTCTGCGGAGCCTCGATCATGGGCGAGCCGCAGCGCTGGCAAGTGTGGCCGAAACTCTGGCCACTCGAGCGGAAGCAGATGCGCGGCTTACAGTCGCCATCAGCGCGCAGACGCTGGCAGTTCGGGCGTGGCAGCGTGCCCGTGATAAGGGCGCGGCCCAGCGAGCAGCCGCCCGGCACGATGCCCTGGAAATCACCCGTCTTGGCAAATAGAATTTTTTGAAGCGGGTAAGCCGGTGAATACCAGAACTAGTCACCGTGAGCGTTAGTTTGTGGTGTTGCTGTCACGCAAAGCCATGCGTGGCGATCGCACAATCACTCAAAGGGACGCCGTGGAGTTTTCTTCGCACGAGGCTGCTCGGGAGGATCGCCCAAAGGACTGTCGTCTGACTCGTCTATGAGTTGAGCGGGCTCTGGACCGTCGGTTGTTTCATCGGGATCCTCTCCAAAAGGGTCCTCACCGGGAGGATCATCCGGACCTTCTAGAGGCTTGGCCGCACTGCCGGCCTCCGGCATATCCTGTTTTTCGCGCCACGGCTTATTTAATTGATAACTCGCCAACTCACTTTCCAACTGCTTCTTAACCTCCGCCACACTGTCGCCCGTCTCGACTGCCTTGGCACTGTATTGACACGCTTTTTCAAACTCGCCCGCCTCGGCATAGCCGGCAGCCAGCGTGCTGACGATATGGGCTTCCTCCCAATTCGTTTTTTCGCACGCCTTAGTCGCCAGTTCAATGGCTCGTTTGCCATCGCGAACACCATCGTCTGGCGATGTGGCTAAAAGCCAGGCCAGATTATTGAGCACACCGGCATCCTCTGGCTTCAGTTCCAGCGCTTTTTCCAGATCTGCCAATGCTGCCTTATGGTCCCCAATCGAAATCTCCGCGTCACTTTTACCGCGTCGGCTGAGAAACTGCTTGTCATCGATTTCCAGCGAACGCGTAAAGCGTTTGATCGCTTCACGGGGCTGTTTGGCCGCAAGATAGAGCAGCCCCAATTGGCCGATCAGGAGTGGATCGTCACTATTTTTTGCCACGAGCCTACGAAAATCCCGAATAGCAGCCGGATAGTCGTCGCGATCGGCAGCAATCAGACCTCGCAATTCAATCGCCGCAGGATGGTCTGGAATTTTTTCCAAGACCGTCTCAATGTCGTTTTCCGCCTGTACGGTGTTGCCTGCCTGCTGTTGAATCCGAGCGCGGAGCACCAGCGGGATCGCATCGTCGGGATTGAGCTGGATGGCTTTGTCGAGGTCAGCAAGTGCTTGGGGTCGCTGCCCCCGCATGGCCAAGACACGGGCTCGCTGAAGCAGTGGCCCTGAGGCTTCTGGATCGATTTCAATCGCTTTGTCGAAAACTTCTTGGGCCTTCTCTAAGTTGTCGTCCATCATGTACGTCATGCCGAGTGCTTCTTGGAGCGAGGCATCCTCGGGATCATCCTCGATGGCCACAGCGAGATCATCTCGGGCTTTCTGGAAATCGTCGTTGAGCAGGTGGAACAGGCCTCGCGTGCGACGGACATCTTTATCGCGAGGAGCGAGTTCGACGGCTTTGTCATAATCGGCGGTTTGCTTGGCTTTATCATTTTCAAGATTGCCACGCACAATATGGGCCTGAGCCGATTGGAGATTATCATCGCCCACTAATTCGATGGCTGCATCGGCGGCTTTGCGTGCCCGATCGCGGTTGCCTCCGGGGAGTGATTCAAGCCTAGCCAGCATGAGTTGTGCTTCACCAAGCTTGGCATCGCGTTCCAGGGCTTCGTTGAGATCACGAAGGGCAAAGGATCGCATCTGCGGCCACCGTGGGTCGGGTGACTCTGCAGCGAACAACGCTTCCACCACCATGCCTGCCCGATCGATGAGCGTGCCTGTATAGAGGTTATCGGCAAACTGAGCCGCATCTTCAGACAGACCCTTCTTGGTAGCCCGCTTGCAGAGGTCGAGCACGGTGGCAAAGTCATCGAGTTCATTGGCAGCCAGTTTTGCATCGATGGCGGCATCCAGATCGGCTTGGCCGGGGCTCTCGACTTCCGCCGCGTCTGTTGCCAACGCATCTGCGTCGGCCGCAACCAGATGTGTCGGAAGAACCAGACTTGTTAGCAGTGTCAGCATGAAGAGAACGCAATAAGAGCGATACGAAATGGTCATCATGACGGTGCCTCTAGAAACGCGAGAAAAAAACTTTGAGAGAAGGCCTCGGGTTGGCCGGACGGGTGAGTCCCGGGCTGGACCAAATAATAGTATGCGACAATCCGCCGGGTTGATGCCATGCTAAAAAGCAAACGGAACCCCGAGACGGCCTTACGGCGGGCTCACAGCGGGGCTGGCAGATCGCGGCGGGCAAAAATGAAGCCACCCGCCAAATAGCCGACAATTCCCAGTCCCAAGAGCACACCGTCGTAGCAGGCCAACAGTCGCCACGCCTCGGCTGTATTGCCCACTAGGCGTTGAGGCTCATAGGCATTGAGGATCGAGAGATACCCAACCCACCAGAGCGATGGACTCAGTCGTCCGATCAACTTGCACAGGATGGAAAAAACGTAAAAGCCGCAAAGAATTCCGATTGTGCGCCAGCGGTAGCTGTCGGCCGCCGAGACGCCGGCTGAAATACCTGCCACGCAGACCATTAACCCAAACACATTGGCTGCCGCCGGCAAAAATCGGAACGGATCGACTTTCCCCGCCCACGGTCCAATCGCGATCGCCGTCCAGACCGCCGCAAAAAGAACGCAACACAGCAAGGCCGCCCCAGCCGTTGTGGCGATCGCTTGCGTGGCAAACAACGCACTGCGTTTGACAGGTTGTGCGAGGACCATTTCCATCGTGCCGCGTTCGAGTTGGCCGGAGACGGCATCGCTGCCTCGCGTGATGCCCCAGACCGTGGCGGCCAGCACAATCACTGGGTCGACGAATGCTAGCGCCACACGACCGGCATGCGTGGCCACCTCAGCAAACGGCACGCCGGAAAGTTTTTGCCAGTCTTGAGGGATAGCGCGGAGCAGCACTTCCTGAAAAGCGGGCATCGGAATCTGCGAGGAGAGCCAAATATAAATCCAAGGGAAGGCACTCCACAGGGCGATGAGCGACAGCAAAAGTCCCCGCTGGTCTCCCCACGTTTTTTTCCACAGAGCCCCGTTCCAAAGCGAGTATTGTTTGAGTGGCATCATAATCCGTTTGCAGAGGAGTGGGGGGGTGCGCCAACCGATTGTTCACGTTGGAGCTGGGTGGCTGGGCGATGAAAACGATCGTACACCGCAGCCAGTCCGACCGGCTCGATGCGCACTTCCTCTAAGGGTAGCGTGGCCAACCATCCTAGAAGCGGCCCAAGAGAGTCGGTGGCTTCCAGCACGAAAGTTCCAGGTTCAACTTCACGATTGGGACTAGCTTGTCTGCCCTCGGTGATTGTCAGTTGACTTTCCAGTGACGCAGGGATTTCGCCGAGCGGTCCAGTCAGGCGGGCGGTGATCCGATGGCAACGACGAAGATGATCGAGCGACTGTTGATGCACAAGAGAGCCCGATCGCAGGATCGCAACGCGGTCGCATGTCGATTCAACTTCTGAGAGCACATGTGATGAAAAGATCACCGTCCGACCAGCTGCGCGCGCTTCCAGCACAAGTTCCAGGACCTCCGCCCGGGCTGTCGGATCCAGATTGGCTGTCGGCTCGTCGAGGATGACCAGCGGAGACTCGGTTGCCAGTACCACCGCGAGGGCCAGCTTCTGCCGCATTCCCGTGCTCATGCGAGCCACTTGTCGAGAGCAGTCGAGATCCAGACGGCGGGCTACGCTGGCCGCCCGATCACGCCGACACTCCAGCCGTAGACCAGAAAAAAAATCGAGCACTCGGTTGCCGGTCATGCGGCGAAAAAGCCGCGATTCACCCGGCAGATAGGCCGTTTGTTCACGCACCGCCAGGGATTCGCTGACGCAATCAAAGCCCGCCACCTGAGCCGTCCCCGCTGTGGGCTGGATGTAGCCCAGCAAGATCCGCAAGAGCGTTGTTTTACCGGCTCCATTGGGGCCGAGCAGTCCAAAAATTTCACCTTTTTGCACGCCCAGCGAGCAATTGTCGAGTGCCGTAAACGGCCCGTAGCGTTTTGAAAGGTGGTGGGTTTGAACAAGCATTAAAAAACCGGCGAAACTGATTGCACAAAGCAGTTGCAAGAGGATTATGGTCGCAGCGTGCCTGAGCGTATCGCACCACAACGGTCAGTATATCCATCCCACTCACATTGTCACCTTACGATCATCCTTCAGGGATGAGAAAGTAATAGCCGGCCAGAGCGAAGCCGATGAGAGCCACAGCTTGACGGACGATGTTGGCTGGTAAACGGCGGGCAAGTATGGAACCGGCCCAACCGCCGAGAGCGGCACTTGCTGCCATGATTGCCACATGCAGCCACGAGACGCTGTAGGCATCACTGAATCCAGCGAGCGGAATGAGTGAGCCAACAGCAAAGAAAAGAGCTGCCGTGCCATTGATGAGCATGCCTAAAACATTTTTGACTGCATTGACTTTATGAATATCCCCTATCTGAAAGCTGCCCAGCATGGCCAGCATAAGGATGCCAATCCCGGCTCCAAAATAACCCCCGTACACAGCCACTAAAAATTGCAGCCCGCAAGCCATGGCCAGCCCACCTGATGGTGGAGCAGCCTCTATCCCGCATCGACTCGCCGTGAAGCGAGCTATCCGGGGCTGAATCGCAAACAGAATTGCAGCTGTCAAAATCAACCACGGCACGAGCGTATCAAACCAGTGGGCGGGCACCAGAATCAGAAGCACCGATCCACAAAGCGCGCCAGCAACGCTGGGCACAAGCAGCCAACGAGTCCACAAGGATTGTCCGGTGCGCTCGCCACGGTAAGCCCAGGCCGCCAGAATTGCCCCCGGCCACAGACCGATTGTGCTGGTGGCGTTCGCGGTGATGAGTTGTGTCGGACCAGCCGGCAGAATCGCCGCTAGGACAGGAAATGTCAGGATCGTACCGCCGCCGGCCACAGAATTGACCACCGCCGCGAGGGCCGTAACCAAGGCCAAAATAAAGAGTGGCCAAAGCCCTGACAAACCGGGCCACGCACTCAGCAAAAATCCGTCGCTCATGGCGCCGCCGGCGGAATCGCAGGTTTCTTTGGGGCGGGCTGTGCGGCCGCTGGGGCCGTCTGCTTGGGCGCGGCTGGTGCTGCCGGCTGGAGAATCGGAGCTGGCCCAACTGCCGCTGGCCTTGGCACGGGCTGGGCAGCGGCCGCAGGCAAGGGCTCATCGGAGTATGTGCCTGTGCCGCAGTCAATCAACAGATAACCCGCCCAAAAAAAAGGGTGTCTGGCGTCAATAATCTCTGCTTTGGGAGTTTGTTTGATGCGGGGTTCACGGGTGAGGTCGGGCGTTTCGGCAGTGACGATATCGACGGCACGATGCCAACTTTCAGGTGCTACGGGGGAACCATTGGCTGGTTTGAGAGCGCCGACAGGAGCACAAAGATCCCGCAAAAACTCGTCCATAAGATCGATGCCCACCTTCCCACCCACCCGCCAGCGACTCAAGAGTGCGGTCTGGGCACCGGCAGCTAGAAGATCAGTCGCGGCGAAAAAAATATCGTCGCCCGGTCTGGCAGGCAGCTTTGCCAACCCGCCGGCCATGGCCGTCTGCCACCCCGGAAGTACAACTCTCTGCGGCCGCTTGTAAGGTGGAGCGAGCCAGTCGCCAAAGGTCACGCCTCCCTTGCCATTGAGCGGCAAAACCAGCGGTCTGGATCGATTCGGTTCGTCAAAAGCGAGTTCTTCAAAAATCACAAGCGTGTCATAGAGCGATGCAACCAGTGGCGTGGCCACGCCGCCAGCCAGTGGGGTCAGCGGCATGGCATGGGGCAGCGATGCTCTGATTCGAGCGGTTGTTTCTTGGGCAATCTCTGGGCGGTCGCCCCGGAACATTTTTCCCGCATAGACGCCAACCAAACCGCTGTCCCGCGACTTCTCAAAACGTGACACAACTAGGCTGCGAGTTGGGCAGTACCGAATCTGGCACGCATCGCGCAGCAGGACTCGATCGTCAAGAAGTGCTTGAGCATCTGCTGCCCCTCGCCCAGAGCCCACCGGTAACAGTTCAAAAGGCAGATACCAGAGCAGGCCATCAGGCACGATTATTAATTCATCTACGCCGTCGCCGAGCACTACCTTTGAATTCTCAAAGAGCAAGTGCTCAATCCGTGCGGCGACGGCCCGCCATTCTGTCTCCATCAAACGATCGGCCGACACCGGCGTAACCGGATCGAAGATACCGATTGACTTCACAAGCGTGGCAATCTCCTTGGCCAGCACGGCAGACTGGCGCACCTGCCAGATTGCTGCACGATCGTGCGATTCAAGTGCGGCCCACAAGCCGCTGGCCGTCCAGTGAAACGAGAGAATCAACTGCTTGGGCACCAGTCGCCGGCGAATCTCAACGGCCGCTGTGAGAGGCGGAAAATCGATCTGCGATGGATCACGACTGGCCGAAATATCGGCCACCAGTTGGCTCAAACGTTCGGCGAGTTGGCCATACTCACGCCACTGGACCGGTTCCCCGGGCAAAGCAGCACCGGCGTCTTGAGCGGCTCGGGCCAATAACGCAGCGGTCAACGAGGTTCTTACACGCGTTAATTTGTCAAGCACAACGGCCAACTCCGGATGCTTGGCCAGAATTTCTGCGCGGCGGGCGGCTGCGGCCCGAGGCTGTGTATTGGGATCGGCCTGGAGCAGGGTTTCAATTCCAGTGCGCCGACCGCCCAGCGGCTCGGACGACAGCCAGCGGCTGCGAATCAGCGATTCGGCTGCGTTGAGTGTGGCGTCGTTGCCGCGGCGTGAGGCAGCGATCATCCATGCGTCAAACGCATCGCTGCGATGGGCTGTGATTCTGGCCAGTGTGCCGATTGGATCGGCGGCAAAGTCCCGCGGGCTAGGATCACCAAGAAGTCGTGCAAAGAGGGCGTCGGCCTGCCGATCGGAGATAGCGCTTGAGCCTGCCAGGACAAGTTCAACGAGTCGTACAGTCTGAAAGAGCCGGGGCGTGCGGGGGCGAGCGATCGTGAGCGCACGAGCTAGGTCCTTGTCGCCGGCCACGATGTCTCCTGTTTTAAAAGCAGCCAGTGCTGCAGCGTAAGCCGCCTGGGCTCCTAAGGATCCACGGCCCATGTCCCCGCGTAGAAACCGGCCATCAATTTCGTCAAGGATTTTGGCCGCTCCGCGCGCGTTGCCTGCGATCGCCAGTGACTCTGCCTGCATTGCCAAGAGACTGGCCCTAAGAGCTGGTAGGTTCACTCGTGCCCATTCTGTTCCAGCCGAAATCGAGGGGGGTATGCCGCGTGATCCAGCCACAACATGGCTGGTGAAAGCCAGTCGAAAGGCTTCTTCTAGGGCTCTGGCGTCGCCGTAGTCAGCTGCGGTGTACGTGGCCTCCTCAAAAAGTTTGGCAGCAGCAGCAGGTTGGTCGCTGTCTAGGGCGATGCGACCCAGCACGATCAGTCCCCAGGACGTGAGCGGATGGTCAAACTGATTGCCGACCAGCAGGCCACGATTGAGCAGCGGCAGAGCCTGATCAGATTTGCCTTGCGCCCAGTACGCTGTGCCCAGCGCGATGTCGATCCACGACTGGGAGTAGTGGTTGGGCGGAGCAGGCCGGCGACTGAGCGCCTTGGTGGCTTCGTCGAGCGATGCACCATCACGGGAGAGTTCTCCTAAAATTTCTGTGCGGCGATAGATGGCGATGACCAACGACCGCATAATCTCCTGCGGTCGAACCGGATACAAAACTGGCGCTGAGAGAATGCCGCCCTTTTGTAAAACCTGTTGTGGATCGCCGCCTCCTCGACGAATTGACATTGTATCGGGGATAGAGGCAGGAGTCGTGTTGCGTCGCGATTGACCCCATTTGGCAACGCGTGGCTGGGCTAGGGGTCGTAAGGGCTGTGGCGGAAATTGCACGGCCAGAAGCCAGTCTGCGTGAACGGCCGAGAGCAGCAAAGCCTCGTCGTAGGCAGCCACAGCCCGACGAAAATCTCCGAGTTCATAGTGGCATTCCCCGACGGCAGCGGCGGCGGCGATTGAATCGATCCAACGCTGTGCCCCCGCCTTGACGCTGCCCTGATATTCCTCGGAGGCGATTTGCAAAGCGGCCGTGAAGTCGCCACTGGCAAGCGTTAAGAGGGCTAGATCGTAGCCAGCCGTAGGCACGGTTTGACCACCTCCGGGGGCACCTAAGCCCGGGGGTAAGACAATTTGCGCTGAGCTAGCGGAGAGCATCAAGGAGGCCAGTAACCCAGCCGAAACGGCGAGGCCACAGATTTGCGTTACGCACGGGGGCAGTGGGCTCATAACAATAGTGTTACACAATGGCAAAGATTGCAGCGGATTAAGGCTGTTTTTCTCTCAAATAAAGGGCAACCTGGGCCACTCGCAGTTGTGGGATCTTCAGAGGGATCGATTATCACATTGGGCAAGACTGGCAAGAAGCCGATCTGTTAGAGGGAAAATAGGATTTGATTGTATCGGTTTTTCTAAGTTTGCTGGTTGTAACGGTCGATACATGAAGTGGCTCTACAAAATGGTTCGTGATGGCGAGACTCGAGCCAGCAAAATTTCTTGACCGATTGCCAGACCTGTTTGGAAAACGTTCCATGAGCAAACAAATATTGACCGTGCGAGGCGAACAGTCACTTCAGCGAGCAGGTCTGCACGGAGCGCTGCTTTTTGCCTGTCTGATGGGTGTGTTTTCATTGACCGGCTGCCAGGTCGATGTTGGAGGCCAGACACTGCCGAGTCCCTACTATTTACAGGACGACATCCAATACTTCCCTGCCGGCCCAGAATTTAAGCTCTCAAAAGAGGCGGCTGCCTTGAAGGCGTACAAGAAGGAACTCGCGGAAGACGAGAGCAAGAAGTGAGCTGCTGCGCGATTTTGTGTTGCGTCTGACATCCCGCAGTGCTCTGGTCTGGGATCGAGTCACTCAGACTGCGTGGGTGGAACCGGCACGGTATTGACAGTGTGTTTGCAGCCAACGGATATTCTTGGAAGAAGAATCATCTGCGTTTGGATTGCTGACCCCGCTCACCTTCGTGCATAAAAAGGCTACCCCAATGTTTTCTCGACAAGTATGGCGATTGTGTCTTGTTTTTTGCGCATCGTTACTTCTCACAAAACCCCTCTATGCGATCGCTCCGGCTCGTGCGCCCAGCACAACCGATCTGAAAGCGGCCATCGATGCTGCGGCCATGGGGAACTATTTCGAGAGCCTCTCCAGTTGGCTCAGCGAGAAGGCCCAGACTGTTTCACAGGAGCCCGCGGAAACCACAATCAAGGAACTTTTCAAAGATCAGTCGCTTGCCGCCGCGCTCTGGCAACGAACTTTTTTGTATAAGTACGGGGTTGGAAATATTGAGGCTTTCATCAAAGCCGATTCAAGCAACAAAGAATTCTTACTGTGGTTGATGCAAGACACCGAGGCCCTCGATCAGTTTCTGCTCGGTGCTGCGCCGATTGGACTTAGGCAGCGGGAGGACAATAGCTTTGGTATTCCCGGGAACGCACTCACGATCTGGAAGCAGATTTACGATGCTGATCCCGCGGCAAAGAAGGGCCTGCTTTTAAAACTGGCGATGGCGACTGCCCTGAATCCACCCGGCACAGGCTGTAGAGGTGCTGGTCAGCCGGAAAAACAGGAGGAGCCTCTGGATCGGTATCTGCACTTTAAGGAGGCCCACGCGAAAAAAGAACTTGTGCCGAGCTTCGATGATCTGGCCGTCTGGGAATTACGGCACGTCACTTGTTCAATGGCCTCACATGCGGATATGTCGTGGGGACGGGAGATGGTCAACACTTGGAATCCGGAGTTTAAGAAAAACGAAGGCATTGTAGACACGACATCGCAAGTCTGGCGGAGAAATTCGCCAATCTCACACGCCAATTCGTATAAAAATGTAATGGCAGGGGGGGGCAAGTGCGGGCCGCGATCGTCGTGGTCGGTTTTTATTTGTCAGGCCTGGGGTGTTCCAGCCACCGGAGTAGGCCAGCCAGCCCATGCGTGCGTTGCCTATCGCAAGCCCGACGGCGTTTGGTCGACTGCGTATGGTCGAAGCTGGGCAGCGTCTAAATTGTTGGGGTTGTCGGGTGACGAGTTTGTGGCAGGCATGTTTGCTGAACTGCAGCCCAAACGCTTTGCACTGGTTGAACACATGCGTTGGTTGGCATTGGTTCTTCCAGCCGCCGATCAGGGACCGCTGCTAGAATTGGCCAAAACAATCTCGAAGGCTCCGGCAGACTCTAGCGACACTCGTGAAAAGACAGCGGTGAGTGTCGCGGCTCTATCAGCTCAACCGACAACCGCCGTTCCACCGACATTTTCTCCGCACAACGGGCTGTTCCATATTGATGCCGGGTCGTACTTTGACAACGGCGGTTGCGCTGTTTTTGGCGGTCATCCCGGTGTCGGGGTTTCTGAGAGCTACCCGCAAGGCAGCGGAAAACAAATTCATTTTGCAGCCAACATGGGTTCGGTATGGGCAGGCTATAAAATCAAGGTGCCCAAGACGGGCGTCTATGAATTAGTGGCAAAAATTGCCACTGTAAACTTTGACCAAGGCATATTGGTGCGGTCCTATGGCGCCATGTATCCGGTGAAGAGTTCCACGGCGTCTGCTGTTTATAAAAATATGATCAAAGATCTGGGCTCTCAACAGGCCGTTGACTCAAACCCGAGCACGCGATGGGCGGTCAACGAGGGTGTTGATCAAGCCAGTTTAGAAATCGATCTAGGAGAGCCCAAGCCGATCAGCACCTGCATGATCGATGAGCGATTCTTTAACCGCGTCTCAAAATTTAAGGTGGAATACAAGGCCGGAGACGAATGGAAACTGCTCTTTGAAGACACCAACATGGGGATTGCCTACGAGAAAGATTTTCCTTCTGTCACCGCTCAGTATGTGCGACTCACGACACTTGATTGCCGCGAGCGAGGCGGCCCAACGATCTGGGATTTTAGCGTGGGCGAGACGAAGAATGGCGCCGCTTGGATCAACCTGCCGTGCACCTATGGCTTGTGGGAGAATACAAAGCCCGCCGACATTCACTTGGTTGAGGGGGAGCAGACGATTTGGTTCTTCGCCCCATTTCAGCGAGGAATCACGCTTAAGTCATTCGATTTAAAGGCCAAACAGTCTGCTGGAACAATCACCGCTAAAACTCCGCTGCCGGTTCAAGATCTGCCATCAACGCAATTGAAGGATGCCACAGGCGAAGACCCAGAATGATATGACCGATCCTTTGCCCCGAATCGCTCAGTTCACCGATGAACTCGCTCGCGAACGTAATCGCGAGGCGGCGGATCGAACGCTTTTGGCGTGGATTCGCACCAGCCTAGCCATGATCAGCATGGGCTTTGGGATTGAACGACTCGGGCAAGCCGCTCTCCATTTTGACAACCACGTGAACGGATTTTCCCCAGTGAAAACTCGGCTCTTTGGTGCTGCCATGATTGCTCTAGGAATCGTTGCCACGCTGGCTGGTATGTCGGAGCATCGCGGCACGTTGGGGTCAATCAGGAGCGACGACTATCGTTACAAAGATCGGCCCCCGATCGCACGGTATATGGGTCTGGGGCTCGTGCTTGTGGGCGCAGTCGCACTGGTTTTGGTGCTGATCGATTTTTAGTCGGCGGAGATCCTTCCCATGGTTTGGTTGCATGTCTACGACCCGCTGGGGTCGCCGCTGCTCTCGACACTTGTGGCGATGCTACCGCTGGTCGTACTGCTGGGATTGTTGGCCGCTGCCGGTTGGTCGGCGCAGTGGGCTGCCGTCGCTGGGCTGGCGACAGCGTTTGTGATTGCCGTTGGAATCGTTGGAATGCCGGCTGATGCGGCCATTGCCGCTGCGGTCTATGGTGCAGCGTTTGGCCTCTTTCCGATTGGCTGGATCATTCTCAACGCGATGTTTCTCTACAGTTTGTCTGTTGAAGCCGGCAGCCTGGAAATCATCAAGCGATCTGTCATCCGACTTTCCCCCGATCATCGCGTACAGGCTCTGCTGATAGCGTTTTCATTTGGTGCATTCCTGGAGGGCGCTGCCGGATTCGGCGCTCCGGTGGCGATCTCGGCGGCGCTGCTCACAGGCGCGGGCTTTCCACCGCTAGAGGCTGCCTGCCTCTCGCTGATGGCCAACACAGCGCCTGTGGCCTTTGGGGCTCTGGGCACGCCGATCATTACGCTGGCAAAAGTCACTGGTCTCGACGAGCAGGCGATCTCAGCAATGGCCGGCAGGCAGCTCCCTTTTTTCTCACTGATTGTGCCTGCGTGGATGGTCTGCACGATGGCTGGTTGGCGTGGACTCATGGGCGTCTGGCCGGCGGTGCTTGTCTGCGGTGCATCATTTGCGATCGTGCAAGCATGGATGGCTAACGCTGTTGGTCCCGCGCTTGTCGATGTGGTTGGCGGCGTGGCAAGCCTAGTGATCTTGGCCGTATTCCTGCGGAGATGGCAGCCTCAGACAGTGTGGCGTTTTGGCGAGAGCCCTTCGCAGTCACGCACTTCGATTCCAACTCCTGATGAACACGACTCCGTCCAGGCTGTGGCCTGGGCCTGGATGCCGTGGGTCTTTTTGTCGGCGGCTGTTTTTCTCTGGGGATTGCCGCCTGTCAAAGCGGTCTTAGAGGGTCGATCGGCAGTGGCATCCACTCAATCTCCATTTTTTACCCAGCGTTTTGTCGCTGCAGAATTTTCCGTGCCACGGCTCGACGGTCGAGTGGCCAAGGTACCCCCTGCCACTGCTGGGCCATTGGAAGTTGAGCCAGCCATCTACCGACTGAACTGGCTTTCTGCAGCCGGCACAGCCATCTTTCTGGCAGGCATGATTGCGGTGCCGTGGCTGAGGATTTCCTGGCGGCGGGCAGGGGCGATCTGGTGTGCCAATCTCGTTCGACTGACGGCCTCGCTTGTCACAATCGCGGCGATGCTAGCGCTGGCGTTTGTGACTCGTTATTCCGGCACCGATGTCACGCTCGGCTTGGCAATGACGCACTCGGGGGCGATGTATCCTTTTTTTGCAGCGATCTTAGGATGGCTCGGCGTTGCTTTGACGGGTTCTGATACATCCAGCAATGCGATGTTTGGCAGCTTGCAACGCGTGACAGCCGAACAGCTGGGCCTCAATCCTTTGCTCATTTGTACCGCCAACAGCACCGGTGGTGTGATGGGAAAAATGATCGACGCACAGAGCATTGTCGTTTCAGCAACGGCCACTGGTAGCGTCCGGCAGGAAGGGGCAATCTTGCGGCGGGTGTTTCCTCATAGCCTAGGCTTGGCTGCCCTCTTGGGTCTGCTCGTCTGGCTGCAGTCTGGTCCGCTGGCATGGATGGTGCCGCAGCCCTGATCCGAGTGACATTGGCTCTCATCTCCAGAGTGCGGCATGAGGCTTGGCCCAGAGGAGTTGAGCCTGAGCCACTTTTCGGCGACACTGCGGCCTATGAAAAAACGCACATTCGGTCGCACGTGTTGGCAGGTTTCCGAGGTTGGTTTTGGAGCCTGGGGGATTGGAGGCAGCGCGTGGGGCGGTGCCAATGAAGCCGAGTCGATGGCCTCGCTTCACGCCGCTCTCGACTCAGGCACAAACTTTTTTGATACAGCGGATGTCTACGGAGACGGTCTGAGTGAGCGACTCATTGCGCGCTTGCGTAGGGAGCGGACAGAGCCCTTTTATGTCGCTACAAAAGCTGGCCGCCGCCTCTCTCCCCATACCGCCGCAGGCTATAGCGCCTTCAACCTCGGCGGATTCATCGAGCGCAGTTTGATGAATCTCCAAACCGACTGTCTCGATCTCATTCAGCTGCACTGCCCGCCGAGCGAGGTCTATTACCAGCCTGAGGTATTTGACATGCTCGATCGGTTTGTAAAAGAGGGAAAAATTCGATGGTACGGCGTCAGTGTTGAAAAAGTTGAGGAGGCGATGAAGGCGATTGAGTATCCAGGGGTGCAGTCGGTGCAAATCATTTTCAATGCATTTCGTTTGCGGCCGGCAGAACTGTTTTTCAAAGAGGCCCAGAAAAGACTAGTCGGCGTGATCGCTCGCGTGCCTTTAGCAAGCGGAATGCTCAGCGGAAAGTTTGCTGGCACGACTGAGTTTCCACAGGCCGATCACCGTCATTTTAACCGGGACGGTGCTGGCTTTGACCGTGGCGAAACTTTTTCTGGCGTCGATTACCAAACGGGCCTAGCCGCCGTTGAACGCCTGCGACTGCTTGTGCCAGCAGGCATCACACTGGCCCAGTTTGCCCTTCAGTGGATTCTCTCCTTCGAGGCTGTCAGTTGTGTGATCCCTGGTGCAAAGCGGCCGGAGCAAGTGGCCGAAAACGCTCACGCAGCCGATCTGCCACCCCTCGATGCAGCTACGTTGGAGGCCGTTCAACAGATCTATGACGCCACAATCCGACCGCTGGTACATCAGCGATGGTAAGCGATCACCAGAACGCGTTGTTAGGCAAGAATCCCCTTGACAACGTGGCCGTGCACATCGGTCAGACGAAACTGGCGGCCTTGATAGCGAAATGTCAGCTTGGTGTGGTCGATGCCAACTAGGTGCATGATGGTGGCCTGCATGTCGTGAATGTGCACAGGGTTGGAGGTAATGTTCCACGCGAAATCGTCCGTTGACCCGTAGACGTGGCCTTGCTTCACCCCGCCGCCGGCCAGCCACCATGAATACGCTTTGCCAAAATGATCGCGTCCATTGGGCTTCGATGCGTTGCCTTGCCCAAACGGCGTGCGGCCGAATTCCCCTCCCCACGCCACAAGAGTGTCCGACAGCATGCCCCGTTCTTTAAGATCCTGCACGAGGGCCGCCGAAGGGGCGTCTGTGTCGCGGCACTGACCCTCGAGTTGTGTGAAGAGATTGTTATGTTGATCCCAGCCAGCATGCATCAACTGCACAAACCGCGTGCCGCGTTCGAGCAATCGCCTCGCGATCAAACAGTTGTAAGCAAAGCTGCCCTTCAGATGCACATCGGGACCGTAGCGATCGAGCACATGCTTGGGCTCACTGGAAAAATCAACGAGATCGGGCACGCTCTCCTGCATGCGATAGGCCATTTCATACTGTGCAATTCGGGTGTCGATCTCAGGATCGCCGTAGTCGGCTAAATGCGCTGCATTCATCGCCGCGATGTCGTCGAGCAAGGCTCGTCGTACCGTGCGGCTCATGCCCGGAGGATTGGCTAAGTAAGGAACCGGGTCGCCGGTGTTGCGAAAACGCACGCCCTGAAATCGGCTGGGCAGAAAACCGCTCCCCCAGTAATAGTCAAAGAAGAGTTGACCGCAGGTCTTCCCCTTGTCGGAGGAGGTCATGGCAACGAAGGCCGGCAGATCATCGGTCTCACTGCCCAGTCCATAGTTCATCCATGCCCCCATGCTTGGACGTCCCGGCACCTGCGCACCGGTCATAAAAAATGTCACACCCGGCGCATGATTGACAGCCTCCGTGTGCATGCTGCGGACGAGACAGATCTCGTCTGCGATGCCACCGATTTTGGGCAGCATCTCGCTCATTTCAATCCCGGCCGCGCCATATTTTTTATAGGGCTTGATGGGGGGCACAATCGGCCACTTGTTGTAATCGCTCGACATTGTCGAGAGACGCGTTGACCCCCGCACGCTTTCGGGAATGTCTTGGCCACCACGGCTGATCAACGCCTCCTTGGGGTCAAAGAGATCAACATGCGACGGCCCGCCTCCCTGCCAAAGCATCACCACTCGCTTGGCCGTTGCTGCGTGATGGGGCAGGCCGGGCAAGCCAGGCATCCCGGTAGAGGCGAGAGCCTCCCGGTTGAGGAGCGAGGCTAGCGCTACCGCACCGAGACCTGTGGCAGCCGATCCAAACAGTTGCCGCCGTGTCACGCGGAGCATATTGTCGTGGTGCAGTTGGTGCATAAAAAATTAATTCCTTGTGGGCTAAGGAATCCCAGCCATGATCTTTGATTGATTATGTCGGATTCAATTATTCTCGGGTCAAGGCCTCGTCGAGGTTGAGAATTGCCAGGCAGACTCCAGCGATCGCGGCATGTTCGGCCACGTCAAGTTGTTCGTTGCGTGGGCTCTCACCCGCGCTGATAATCTGCGTGGCAGCCTCGCGATCGGCTCGGTAGGCTGCTAAC
>Ga0194055_10001390_pt1 | contig 19730 bp, 12 predicted proteins | sample SepL449m_MetaG_FD_155482 | JGI IMG/M metagenome (GOLD analysis project Ga0194055, IMG submission 155482) | Anoxic zone freshwater microbial communities from boreal shield lake in IISD Experimental Lakes Area, Ontario, Canada - Sep2016-L442-9m | ecosystem: Environmental > Aquatic > Freshwater >...
CAATTGTTTCCACTGTTGGACCGACAGGGTGGCATGCATGCCGTCATTGGAATCGGTTGCAGGTTGTGGGACTTGAACCGAATTTGGGGTCTGGGCCCAGCAAGAGCGCGTTGCAACCGGGGATGCGCTCACGAGGGTCAGGCCAAGAAAAAACGAGACCGCCTGGAAGGAGGTCTCGTTAATCGATAGATTCACAAACGCAAAACGCATGATGCGGCGCAGCCGATCCGTTCTCGAAAGAGGGGGCTAATCGAGACTGACCGTTACGGTCTTGGATTCGGTGTAAGCCTTGAGCCCTTCTTCGCCCAGTTCTCGACCTTGGCCACTCATTTTAAAGCCACCAAAGGGAGCCGCCGCATCCAAAACATCGTAGCAGTTGACCCACACGGTTCCTGCGCGAACCCGTTTTGCAAACTCGTGCGCACGTCCGACATTTCGAGTCCAAATAGCAGCGGCCAATCCGTAGAACGTGTTGTTGGCGCGCTGGATCAATTCTTCCCAATCTTCGAATGTGAGAATGGACATGACGGGACCAAAGATCTCGTCCTTGGCGATCGACATGTTATCAGTCACGCCATCGAACACGGTTGGCTGTACGAAGTAACCGCGACTGCCGAAGCGATCGCCACCCGCGATGCACTTTGCCCCTTCTTGATTCCCCTTCTTGATAAAACCCATGATCTTATCGAACTGATCTTGATCGACTTGTGGACCTTGTTCGGTTTCCGGATTCAGAGGATTCCCTAAACGTCGGGCCTTGGCCAAGTGCTTAATTTTTTCGACAAATTCAGCATGGGCTTTCTTTTCCACAAAGACGCGGCTACCAGCGCAGCAACATTGGCCTTGGTTGAGGAACAGTCCGATGTAAGCTCCTTGTGCGGCTTTGTCCAAGTCCGCATCGGCCATGACGACGTTGGGACTCTTTCCTCCCAATTCGAACGTTAGTCGCTTCAGCGATTCGGACGCGTCGCGCATGATGATCTGGGCCGTGCGGTGTTCTCCGGTAAAAGCGATCTTGTCCACACCCGGGTGTTTCACCAGCGATGCACCCGCGGTTGGGCCGTAGCCTGGAACGACGTTGATCACGCCATTTGGGATTCCGGCTTCTTTGGCAAGCTGCGCTAGTCGCAGGCAAGTGAGCGGAGTCTGTTCCGCAGGTTTCATCACGATGGTGCAACCGGCGGCTAATGCGGGGCCCCACTTCCATGAAGTCATCAGCATGGGGAAGTTCCAAGGGATGATTTGACCTGCGACACCCACCGCTTCGCGCCGCGTGTAGGTGAGGTAATTGCCTCGGATCGGAATCGTCGATCCGTGAATTTTGTCGGCATAACCTGCGTAGTAGCGAAGGCAGTCGAGAACCAGGGGCAAGTCGACATGACGGGCCTCGCGAATCGGCTTGCCATTGTCGAGGCTTTCGAGAGCCGCCAATTCGTCGATTTCCTCCTCGATCAAGTCCGCCAATCGGAACATCAGCTTGCCCCGATCGCGAGCATCCATTCTGCTCCATGGTCCAGAATCAAATGCATGTCGGGCTGCCTTGACCGCTGCGTCGATATCTTCTTTGTCCCCTTCTGCCACTTCGCAGATCACTTCTTCGGTGGCTGGATTGACTGTGGAAAACGTTTTGCCGGAGATTGCCGGACGCCACTGACCGTCGATGAAGCACTCTGTATGTTGGATCTTGGGTAACGCAATCTTGGATTCAGCTATGGCCATGGTCAAAGGCTCCGTGGAATAGAATGGTGAGGAACGGAAAGGGGTTCCTGGTGAGAAACCACCTGGTCGATACCCAATTCGGGCATCCGCGTCCTTCAATTCTAGGATATCCGTCCCCCGAAAAATGGAACAGGTAGATGGATTGCCGGCCAATCCTTGGAAATTCTCATGGGATACCCGGTAGGATTCCTCGGATGCGAGCTCTGCGTCGAGTAAACTCAGTGAATGTTCCATTCGACGCGGAATTCCTGCGTTTTGGAAATCTCCGGTTCACTTGGTGGCGATGCACGCAATGTTTAAAAACGAATTCCGTCCGATCAGGTTCTCTGCGTTTCTACTCCTCATCGCGATGCTTTTGGGGACGAGTCTTTCATCCAGCATTGCTTTCGCACAAGTGGTTCAAATACCCGGTTCGGGAAGCTTTAACTTGTCAACCACCGTCGCCGTTCCCGATCGAGGATCTACCTATGCAGGTGGTTCAGGCCGAAACGCAATCGGTAGCACCAGTCGAGGATATGGAAGCACGGCGTACGGTGGGTCGTCCGGAGCTTCTTCGGTGACTGTCAAGGCGACCGTCATCGATTTGGACGAACTGGACCAAATGATTCGATCTCAGGCGGGAAATAAGCCCACGGCTCCTCAACTGTCGCAGACCGATCCAACCCTGTACACACGTATCACGACCGCCCCACGGGGCCGCATCCCGCGACCCGACTACGATTATCTAGCGGTGCTCAGCGGTCATGCTGGGAATGCGCCGGGCGTCAGTGGGTATGGTGCCACACATCAAGAGTACGACCGTGAATCGACGAGGTACTATTTGGAGCGCGCAGCCCTAGCCAAACAACGTGGTCACTGGGCCTCGGTAGAAATGTATTATCGACTCGCATGGGAGAGCTTGCCCGGCGATCGCCGCGAAACGGCTCTCAAGGCCCTGGCGGAAGCGCGCGCTAAACTATCGGAAGAACGTGCCTATTCCGCAGGTCAAGCCAAAGCCAAGAGTCAACGCGACAGCAAGAACTCGCGTTAGTTGAATCCGCTCCTCTTCGGGTTTACGGGCGAGCTCCATCTCTCCAATTCAGTCAAAGTAGTTTGGCAACCATGTCGGAATCGGAAGCATCAGTCACGGTTCGCAGTCTCTCTGCTATGAAGCGTCGCGGTCAACGGATCACGATGTTGACCGCGTACGACTATCCAACGGCGCAATTGCTCGATTCGGCAGGCATCGATTGTCTACTGGTCGGAGATTCGCTGGGAATGGTCGTGCAAGGTCACAAGACGACCATTCCGGTGACGCTTGATCAAATGATCTATCATGGCGAGTTGGTCGTAAGGGGGGCCCGCCGAGCGATGGTGGTCATCGACCTCCCCTTTCCCGTAGGCCAGGTTGGGATCTTGCACACTCTCGAATGTGCGGCCCGGGTCATGAAAGAGACACAATGCCATGCTGTGAAGATGGAAGGTGGATATCAGCAGGCCGACACGATCCGCGCGCTGGTCGATGCTGGAATACCCACGATTGCTCATATCGGTCTTCGCCCACAAAGTGTTCATGCGCTAGGGGGATATCGTGTTCAAAAAGACACGGAACGCTTAATGAAGGATGCTGAAGCGGCGGAAAGCGCGGGAGCCTTTGCCGTGCTCATCGAGTGCGTCCCGGCCGAACTTGCAAAGCAGGCTACCGAGCGATTGACGATTCCAACCATCGGGATTGGTGCTGGTCCACACTGCGACGGCCAAGTCCTCGTCACCAATGACATGCTCGGTTGGAACAGCGGATACGTACCCAAGTTCGTTCGACCGTTTGCGGACCTGAAGTCTCTCGCGAAGGAAGCATTCGAACAGTACAAGCAATCCGTCCAAGACGGAACGTTTCCCGGGACAAAAGAATCGTTCTAGAGGTGGCTGAATCGCAACGTATGAGAAACTCGTTGAATGATGCGAGCGGCAATACCTTCAACAAATCGGTGTGTTCGCGCAAACCTATCTCGGCAACACTTGATTTATCAGCCGCAGTGCGTTAGCACCCGGTTTTTGTTACCCACTGACGTGAAACCGGATGCTAACGCATTCCGGCTAATGGCAAACACACATAGCGCTTGATTGACAGACAGCGTTACGGGCTCTTCTCGACTAGACTTGCTCCCGTGCCCTATCGATCTACCTTCCCGTTCTGTCCTTTCAATCTTAGACGTATCTCGCGATAGCGAGCCGCCATTGCGGCTTCTTCACCCCGTTCCGTCGGTTCGTAGTATTGCCGCTCCACACCCAAGTAATCTTGGGATGCGATCCCGTTCGGAGCGTCGTGAGAGTACTCATAACCAATCCCGTGTCCCAGCGCTTGAGAACCGGGATAGTGACCATCGCGAAGATGAATGGGAACCGGAATGATCGCTCCTTCCCGGACATCCTTGCGAGCATTGAGGATGGCGGTCGTGGCTGAGTTGCTTTTGGGTGCAAGGGCCAAATACAAGACCGCTTGGGAGAGAGTGAGTTGGCATTCTGGCAAGCCGATAAACTCGCATGCTTGCATCGCAGACACAGCCAAGGTCAATGCGTGAGGGTCTGCGTTTCCAATATCTTCGCTGGCGAGGATGACGAGGCGTCGGCAGAGGAACCGGACTTCTTCCCCACTTTCGAGAGCCCTCGCCAACCAGTAGAGCGCCGCATCGGCATCCGAACCGCGGATGCTTTTGATCAGAGCGCTGGCCATGTCGTAATGTTCGTCCCCGGTCGGGTCGAATTGCAGGATCTTTTTCTGCATGCTTTCCTGCATCAGCGCAACGGTCAGTTCGACTGGGAAGCGATTGGAAGAAAGGACAGCGATCTCGAGCGCATTGAGAGCCCGTCTTGCGTCCCCTTCGGCAATGCGAGCGCAATACGTGAGCGCATCGGGATGTACATGCATGGAGAACTTGCCCAATCCCAAGTTGCGATCGGCACAGGCTCTCTCTAACAAAAGAACGATGTCCTCTTCGCCGATGGCATGGAGTTCAAAAATTTGCGAACGACTGAGCAAGGCTCCATTCACGGAGAAGAAGGGGTTGCTTGTCGTGGCACCCACCAAAGCTACCGTTCCCGACTCGACGTCCGGCAGGAGAGCATCCTGTTGCGATCGGTTGAAGCGGTGGATTTCATCGATGAAGAGAATGGGTCGAGCGCCGGTGACCGAGACTTCATCGCGAGCCCATTCGAGGGCTTCGCGCAATTCTTTGATGCCGCTCGTGACGGCATTGATTTGCCGAAATGCCGCTTTCGTCTCAGAGGCCATCAATCGGGCCAGCGTCGTCTTGCCGGTGCCTGGGGGGCCATAAAGTAGAATCGACTGCAGTTTGCCAGCAGCGACGAGACGGCGCAACAGTTTTCCGGGCCCCAAGATATGGGATTGCCCCACCATTTCGTCGAGGCACTTTGGCCGCATGCGGGCCGCCAACGGCATGGCGGATTCTCGGTTGGCAGCTTCGGCCTGAGCGAACAAATCCATTCCAATACCATCCTTTGACTAAGAATTCTCGGTGAACCGGCAGGCAATCAACGCTTGGTTTTCCAGCCTAATCACTTACAATCTTCGGCCCGATCCACTCATGACTCTCTGTAGGTAACTCCATCAAGATGTCCGATTCTCAGTCACCCGGCAACACCGAACTAGGCGTCCACCAAGCCGCAAGGCTCGAAAAACTCAAGAAAATTGAAGCGCTCGGGATCGACCCGTGGGGGCATCGCTTCGATGACCGTCTGTACATCGACGCAGTCCGTGCTCTGGTACCCCAAATTCATTTCAAGAAAGAGGATGGTACGTTGGTTCCCCTGCCCGACTTGGGTGGACCAGAACCTGTCGATTACAGGGCATGGAAGACTGCCAACGCCCCGGGCGAAGAAGTCGGGCCCACGGTCCGGGCTGCGGGCCGAATCATTCTCATGCGGACCGCCGGGAAACTGGTGTTTCTCAATATTCGTGATCTGACCGGCGATCTCCAAATCATGATCGCCAAAGGCCATTTGCCCGACGAAGATTTTGATCTTACGAAACTTTTGGATTTCGGAGATTTGGTGGGAGTCGACGGCCGTCTGGGGCGGACCAATACGGGTGAACTGACGATCTTCGCCACCAAACTCCATTTCATGACCAAGACGTTGGAACCACCACCGGAGAAGCACGCGGGTCTTCAAGATGCAGAACTGCGGCAACGCATGCGGTACGTGGATTTGACCTACAACCCCGACTCACTCCATACGTTCTTGCGCCGCACGAAGATTATTCAATCGATCCGTAGCACTCTCGCCAAGCACGCGTTTGTCGAAGTCGAAGGGCCCACCTTGCACACCGTAGCCGGCGGTGCTGCTGCCAAGCCGTTCCTCACCCATCACAACGCGCTGGATATGAAACTTTTCTTGCGGATCGCGCTGGAGCTGCATCTCAAGCGATTGATGGTCGGTGGTATCGAAAGAGTTTATGAAATCGGACGGGTCTATCGCAACGAAGGGATCAGCCCGAAGCACAATCCGGAGTTCACCATGATCGAACTCTACTGGGCCTATGCCGATTACCGCACCATGATGGATCTGACGCAACAGATTATCGTGGAAGCCATCCAGGCCACCGGCCAAGGCTATCAGCTGATGTGGGGGGATTTGCCAATCGATTTTACGCCGCCGTTCCAGCGCCGGACCTACACCGAACTGTTCGAAGAACACGCGGGGGTCAAGATCAACGATCATGCTGCCGTTTCGCAGCTTGCTCGAAAGCTGGGCTTGGCAACGGAAGGCAAACACCCCGACGTGGTCGTGAGCGAAGTCTTTGAAGAGAAAGTGGAAGACGCACTCATCGGCCCGATCTTCGTAACCGATTACCCAGCTAGTTTATGCCCGTTGACCAAACGTAGTGCTACCGATCCATCGATTGCGGAACGCTTTGAACTCTTCATTCATGGGATGGAATTGGCGAACGCCTACACCGAATTGAACGATCCGATTCTTCAAGAAAATCTGTTCTCGACGCAATTGCAAGGAATGGCGGAAGAGGACTCCATGGCCAAAATGGATAATGATTTCATCAAAGCCCTTCGCTATGGAATGCCCCCAGCAGGCGGGTTGGGAATCGGGATCGATCGACTCGTCATGCTGCTGACCAATTCCCGCAGTATCCGTGATGTCATTTTGTTCCCGTTGCTACGTCAAGAGAATTAGGAGACAACTCAGATGGAAGCAGGAATCGTCGGATTACCCAACGTCGGCAAGAGCACGCTGTTCAACGCATTGACGGGATCCCAAGGAGCACAGGCTGCGAACTATCCGTTCTGCACCATCGAACCGAACGAAGGGATCGTATGCATTCCAGACAAACGGTTGGATCGTATCAGCCATTTCATCAAGACCCAGAAAATCATTCCGGCCATGTTCAAATTGGTCGACATTGCGGGGATTGTAAAAGGAGCCAGCGAAGGCCAGGGTTTGGGGAACAAATTCCTCAGCCACATTCGGGAGGTCGATGCGATCTTGCAGGTGGTCCGTTGCTTTGAGGACCCGGATGTCATCCACGTCGCGGGGACGGTGAATCCCGTTGCCGACATGGAGACCATCGAAATGGAATTGATGTTCTCGGACATTCAAAGCTTGGAAATCGCTTTGCCAAAAGCCGAACGGGCTGCCCGCACAGGGGATAAAGAAGCCAAGTTTCGCGTGTCGGCCATTCAGAAATACTTGGAGCAGTTAAACAAGTATTTGCCATTGCGATTGCTGCAACTTGATGAAACCGAAGCGAAAGCCATTTCAAGCTTCGGACTGATGTCCGCCAAACCGATTCTCTATATCGCTAACGTCGATGAGACCGATTTGGAAGGAAAAGGAGAACTGGTCATGAAGGTCCGCGAATTCGCAACCAATAACGGCGCGCGGGTCGTACCGGTTTGCGCCAAACTGGAAGCGGAGATTGCCGAACTGGACGAGCCGGATCGTAGCGAGATGCTGGCCGCTGTTGGACTTGAGGAACCTGCCCTCCAAGTCGTCGCTCGAGAAGCCTATCGAACGTTGGGACTTCAAAGCTATTTCACGGCTGGAGAGAAGGAAGTCCGAGCATGGACGATCCCGGTCGGCGCGACGGCACCCCAAGCTGCCGGTGTCATCCATACGGACTTTGAGAAAGGTTTTATCCGCTGCGAAACCTACGGCATCGTAGACTTAGAACAGTTTGAAAACGAAAAGGAAATACGTGCCAACGGACGCATGCGGACCGAAGGTAAGACCTATGTTGTCCAAGATGGAGATATCTGTCACTTCCTCTTCAACAGCTAGCGGACATGATTGGTATTCAGGCGGGGATACTCTCGCCGTACCAAACCGATGCAGACACAACCGACAAAAGTCGATTCCCGTTCCTATGAGCCTGAGGCGCTAGCCGATTTTTGCAAGTCGAAAGAACTCGGCTAGCGCCTTTTGAAGTTGCACTATTTGAGCCTCTCGAGACCCCATTCCATGTTTTCCCTGGCTTTTTCGTACTCGTACTCGTACTCAGAGTTAGCGGTACTCGTACTCGATGCGGTATCTTCGAGTACGAGTACGAGTACCATTTCATTGAGTACGAGTACGATAGAAGCCCAAACAGCGCAACTTCAAAACGAGCGCCTCAGGCTCACTTTTGAGGGCTGTGTCTATGCAGAGCACACTCGATGCAGAGGATCCTATCGTGACGGCTGGCTATTCCCTCGGTGAACTAACGCTCGTTGCCCTCTCTGGGAAGGATCGCGACAAGATCCTCAACAATCTGTGCACGCAGGATTTGCGGCATCTGGTCGAAGGGCAAGTGACCGAAACGTTTGTGTTGGATGTCAAAGGTCGCACGCTCAGCCACGGTGTCGTTGCGGCCCGACCAACCGAAACTTGGTTTCTATCGACCCTCCATCAAGGCCCCCGGTTGGTACCTCATATCGATCGGTACATCCTGCGCGAAGATGCAGTGGTTACGGATCTATCCAGTCAGTGGCACGCCTATCTAGTGCGTAGCGGAACTGTATTGGCCAAGGACTGCCTGCAAGAAGCCGTTGACTCTGCACACGGTGCATCTAACAGGGGATCTGATGCGAGATGTGGATCGATCGCCGATGGAGAGGAAGAGATTGTGTGGATTCACGTGCCATGGATGGTGGGAGGAGCGGAATTATTCTTGACGTCGACCCAAGCATCAGGACCGAAAGCACAGCGACTGGCTACCGAATGCGAAACGAATGGCCTCAGCCAACGAGCCGGATGGGATTTGGAACGGATCCAAGCGTTCTGGCCATGGTACGGTGTCGATTGCGACGAAAAAAATCTTCCGCAGGAACTTGCGATCGACGATCGAACCATCTCGTTCAAGAAGGGATGTTACCTGGGTCAAGAAACCGTAGCCCGCTTGGACGCACTCGGACAGGTTCAAAAGAGATTGGCGATCCTCGAAGTCGATGGTACCGAGACGCTGGAACTTCCTTTCCGTGTCGAATTGGATGGAAAAGAAATCGCCGTCATCACGTCCTTAGTGGAAACCCCAGAAGGTCGTCGCCAGGGGCTGGCCATGATCCGTCGCAGCCATTTTGAGCCGGGAAGTCGATTTCTGGTTGGGTCGCAATGGGGAACCGTCCTGCCACGCCCTTAGCATGGCGCCATCGCGCCGATTAGCCCTTTGTACACGTCTGGCCAGTACAATCAAAAAGATCAGAAGAGCTCAGTGGCGGGCGACTGGAAAGGTGAACGCAACTAGAGTCTTTGTCTTAATGGGGGGGTGGGGGGCACAACTGGCCGAATGGTAAGAAACAATAATGGTATTCAGGGAGGGACGCTGGTTTCAAAACCGGGCACATTTACTGCGGAATATGACTGGACTGGCTGTCCAGCCTGCAATCCACCCGATACGGTTTGGGCAATTGTCGGAAGTAGAGTTGGTGTTGGTAATATCATTTCATGGGGCAACGCAAGGTGCGAATAAGCGAAGGTTGAATTGATCCGATGATGTTTACGTTCTGCTTCCGTCTATGTTGCGTGCTCGTAACGCTATCATCGAGTACGTTTTGCCTTGAAGTGCACGCACAAACCAACGCTACGATTGTCCTTCGGCCGATTCAGATTATCGATCCTGCGGTCTTCGTAAATGGGTCCATCTCGCTGAGCTACGATGGTTCTAAGGCTGTGGTTCTGAAGCGGCAAGGCGAAGGTGCAATTGTCGATGTGGATGATTGGGGAGAGTCGCCTATCCGTGTGGATGCTCGGTGTTGCGCTCTGGTGACTGACTCGCAGCTCGGAGGTGTCTACTCGATACTTCGGACCGAGCAAACCAAAAATGGACTAGGTGACCTGGAGTACTACAGCGATCTGGATCAGCTTCAAGCCGGTAACGTTGCTTGGAGACTAACCAACATAACGGAGGGAATCCATAGTCAAGCCTACTACCTGCCGAACGTCGACTGGTTCGCAATTGCGATCAATTCAATGCGAATATCTGACTTTCGGTCAACGGTCGAGGTGCTTCGCCGCAATGGTGAACGGCTTGGAGTCGTAAAAGTCCCCGGCAAAGTACTAGGTATTGAATACGACGATGGGCCAACAATCTATTTTTTCGCCAAGGGTGATGGCAACACAATTTTGGTTCAACGAGGACTGGTAGATATTCAGTCGTTGAAGTTAATTCATGTTGAAAACATGCTGATGTTCGACGCATTGGAGTTTGGATGGGTACTCGCAGATGTTCACGGCGGTCATGCTTTAGGAGGAAATCGGCGCTTTCGCTTGCGTGGTACTCAAAACGGCGACATCCGCCTGTACATCGAACAGATCCTAAGCCAATTCTCCAGCGCTCCCAATCGCATGACTTTTCAGGGTGAGGAAGAGAACGTCAGTCGCGATGAGTTTTTTATACCCAACGGAACTATCAGCTGGAAAATAGCTCGACTCAATCAAGTTGCAGGTTGGAGTGATCCTTCTCAATTCGTCTTTGCATCCATGGATTACATAGGCAGTCCCCGGGTAGTGAGGTATCCCTCCTTTTGGAATGGTCGACGGGACATGGGGGATCTGTTTTTGCCTCTTAAGAAAGAGTCTCTAAAACGATTCAATGTTATCGATGCAGTGCTTCATGAATCAGGAGGCGTGATTGCGCTGGAGAGCGGATCGCATCCTATTCGGAGGACCGACCATGTACGGGCAGATTTAGTAACGTTCACAATTCCCTAGTTGCCCGTTGCGCCCGTCTTGTTCTCGATCTGAAGTTTCGCGAGTTCCGCGACATTCGGTTCGCTACGAGATTTGTCACCCACGATCGCGGCACGATAGTATGCGATCTATAGCTTGATTCGCGCATCGATCTTTGGACCGACGGCGAGTGACGGTTGCCTCCACTTCTTGGCGGATAGTAATTGGCGGACTTGGATGCGAAATATCTCCAGCGAGTCCATCGCAGTACCGTTGGATGGATTGTTCGAGATGTGGTTTGGGCTGGCTACCAAGATTGCATCGGCCCGTTGCTCCCAATACCCCCACCTACCTACAGCAGAATCGCTAGCGCGCAGGGTGCTTTTGGGGGCGAAAAGGTGCGAAATGGTGCCATGAAAACAGCTTGTAGAGGTGCTAGCACTGACCACGAAAAAACCCCAGATCCTTTGAAGAACCCGGGGTTTTCATGGAAAAATCAAGAGTGAGAGCGGAGGGACTCGAACCCTCGACCCAAGGATTAAAAGTCCTTTGCTCTACCGACTGAGCTACGCTCTCGCAATGGGTCTTACTTTTTAGCAGGTGCAATGCTCCGCTTGGTTCGCGGCGCAAAACGATGGTGTCCCGTTATCCGCAAACGCCCCGTTCGATTAACGGGTTTGCCAATCGCAAAGTCCGAAAATCTCAGCTTATCGCTGTCCTAGAGTCACCCGCAACGCCTAGAGGCAGTTGAACAGGTACGATAATCTAGACTGCGCGGAGTTGCGATGAGGGGTTTCCACCTCGCACAAGACTCCGATCCTAACAAAGTCACTGGATTTTTGAAGGGGTTCGCGCCTCGGTTCTCGATTTCCGTTCACAAACCCTTCCCTTTTAGAACGCCCTGTTCCATGAAATCAGCTTTGGTGATGCTCGTAATGCCGATTTGGCTAGTTCTACTAGCCATCGAGACCAAACCCGCTTTGGCCGGTGCTTCGCCGGCCGGCTGGGTCGTGGTGGTCAATGGCAAGTCCAAAGACTCCCGTACTCTGGCCAATCATTATTGCCATCTGCGAAATATCCCAGCTAGAAACGTCATCGTCCTGGACGAAATTCCTACAGGAAAAGCGATCACCGTCGAAGAATTTCGTACCAAGATCCTCGGTCCTCTTCTCAAGGAAATCGATGCTCGGAGGATCAGCCCGCACATTCAAGGCATCGCGTACTCCTGCGACTTTCCGACAACGATCCAATTGGAGGAGGATCTCGAGGTCGTCAAGGACCTGCCGAAGATCTTAACGCCAGCCGGGAGCATCAACGGGATGACCTATTTGTTCCGGATGACGATGGCCAAAGATATCAACTACGTGTCACTGGACATCAATTGGTATGCCAGCCAACCGGCCGACGCCTTGCTGCGAGTCTACAAGTCCGATGCGGCATCACAAAAAGAACTCGCGGAATGGATCGAGAAAGGGGAACATGAAAAGGCAGCCGAGCGTTTCGATGAGATGCGGGCCGAAGTACCGAGCCCATTCCCGCTCGATTACCTAGCCGCTCGGCATTGGTCTCTTGCGAACCAGCCAACGAAAGCTTTGGAGAGACTGTCCGAGGCGATCCAGCATGGATGGCGCTTCCGAAAACAGCTATCGCAAGACCCTGCCTTTGAATCGCTGCGCGACGATGCAGGCTTTCAAAAACTGGTGGCACGCTGTCCGAACGAACCGTTTGACTACACCCATTCGCGCGGCTTCGACGCGCGTTACTTCTATGCTCCGAACACGCTCGAATCGCGCGATCCAAAACACGGGATGCCATATCTGCTGTCCGTGATGTTGGGCTACAACCAAAAGGACCGACTCAGTCTCGATGAATCCATTGCGATGCTCGAAAGAAGTGCGTTAGCAGACTTCACTCGGCCCGACGGCGCATTTTTGTTTAGCAAAAACAGCGACGTTCGATCGACCACACGGCAACCCAATTTTGCAATCGCCATCGAAAGACTGCGTAAGCAGAAATTCGATGCCCGCGAATTCAACGGGATCCTGCCTGACGCCAACGAAAGGGTGTCGGGAGTCATGCTGGGCATTTCCGACTTCGACTGGTCCGCGTCGGGTGCTAAGTTATTGCCGGGATCGATTGGCGACAATTTAACGAGCATGGGTGGCATGTTGTTTAGCGATGGCCAAACCAAGCTGACAGAATTGCTAAGGAATGGGGCAGCCATGGCCAGCGGAACCGTTACGGAGCCCTATGCCATTCAGAACAAATTTCCCCATCCTTTGCTTTACTCGCATTACGCCAATGGATTGACTAGCGCGGAATCGTTTTATGGGTCGATCCTCGGTCCTTATCAACTCTTGATTATGGGGGATCCGCTTTGCCAACCGTATGCAACCCCGCCCCGCTTCAGTGTGGAAGGCCTTAAGCCATCCGAACCAATCTCTAGCAACCGGACGCTCCGCTTAACGTCCAGCGATGATGAATACTCTGTGGACCCGATCAAGCTTCAGTGGTTAGTCGATGGGCAACTCATTTCCGAAGCCCCGTTTACACCGAAGATCGACATGACATTTTCCGACGATGAAAAAGGGGCTCACGAATGGCGCATCTTGGCCAAGGGCCCCAAGCCGATCGAAAACCAATACGAGCAATCCGGTTGGATTTATTTGGGACCTACTGCTTCCCATTTGCGTCTCACCGGCCCAAAACAATGGTCAATCAAAGATAGCGCTGGGCTTCGGTTGCAAGTTCAAAACTTTCCGCCCAAACGAAAAATTGCCATTCGACACGATTGGGAGATTATCTCGAAACAAGACTCGGATCGACCGATTTTTGTCGTCGATCCCGACAAATTGGGTTATGGTCCCGTGAGATTGCAAGCGGTCATTCTCGATGACAACGGGGAAGTGGAATATGGAAGTGTTCCGATCACTGTGCAGTTGAAGCGTCCGTAGCGATGGCTGCATGGAGAAAATCACCAACGGCAGCGTGAGCAAGGCGTCGTCGGTCCCTTGCCGGCGCGGCGGGTTAGGAATCGATCAACAACCCGTCATCCCACCCATCTCTCCGAATTTCTCTATCGCATCGAAATCGTCTGTGAGCCAAGAATCTGCCACGTCCAGTTCGAACGGATCCGGGTCACTAACGAGGGATTGGCTTGGTCCATTGCTCTGCGCCTCGGCGGCGATACTTTGGAGCACCAGCGCGTTCTTTGCCGGTTCACCTTTGTTTGACGTTTGGCCTATCGAGTATCGCGGAGCCACGATTGCTTTTTGGCGAGCCCTCTTTGCACTCTTGATTTTATTACCCCTGGTTCGACGTCCGATTTGGGATTGGCGCATGCTGCCGATGACACTCTGTTTCGCGTTGATGAACTGGACCTATTTGACGGCCTTGGTCGGCGGGCCTCCCGCCAATGTCATTTGGTTGCAGAATCTCGCTCCCGCGTGGGTCATGCTGGTGGCTGTTTTCGTCTTGCGAGAGCCGACCATCTATCGCGACTGGGTGATGCTGGCTTTGTGCATCGGTGGTGTGCTATTCATTCTCGGAATGGAGATGACGCATGCCGATCCCTCTGACAAACATCGATGGTGGTCACCTTGGTTAGCCATCGCGAGTGGGATCACGTATGCCGGGGTGATACTCAGTTTGCGATCACTGCGGCATGTGGACCCCGCGTGGCTCATTGCCCTGAATCATATCGTGACAGCCATCGCCATGTTTCCGTTGATGATCGCCTCTGGGACGAGCCTACCTCAAGGGAATATGTGGTGGCTATTGATCGGTATCGGTGTCTTGCAAATGGGTACGCCCTATTTGCTTTTTGCGACGGGACTCAAAACGACTCCGAGTCATATCGCGTCGCTGATCACGTTGCTCGAACCGGTCATTCTCCCGCTATGGGTCCACCTCGCTCGCAGCGGTGACCCGGACTATCACCCTCCCTCGTGGTGGACATGGGTCGGCGGCATGTTAATCCTTAGTGGACTCTGCATTCGATACTTGCCGCTGGCTAAGCCCGGAAAAAAAGAAACCGAGCTCTAACAACAATTCTTGAAATGCGGCAATTTCAATCCGCGATTTTCCATAGGTTTTTCGTACTCGTACTCGAAGATCCGGCTTCGAGTACGAGTACGAGTACCATTTCATTGAGTACGAGTACGAGAGCAGCCACGATAGCGCAACGTCAAAAGATGGACGTCCGAAAGCATGGCGATTCAAAATGCGTTATTGACCGGGCGCTTGCCACCTGCAACTGCTGCGGGTTGGGTTTTGTCGAGATAGTATCGTCGAGATGGCATCACAGAGTGCCGATGTAAGCCAGCAGGTCGGCGATGTCTTGGGGTGATTTATCGTCCAGCAGCCCGACGGGCATCAAGGACTCGGTGGAATATCCTTTTTCCTGGATAGCATCTTGATTGATTCTCAGAATGGAACCATCGGCTGCTTGCAGCGTCACTCCATCGGCCGCGTTGTAGATGATCATTCCAGTGAGGATTTCATCATCGACGGTCAGCACGCGTACGGATCGGTAGCGATCGGAGATATCGCGACTAGGGTCCACAATGGCGCGCATCAAATCCAATCGGGAAAAACGTTTGGAGACGCCTGACAAACTCGGCCCGAGGGAACTCTGGCCACCATGGCACAAGATGCATTTCGCAGCGTAAAGATTTTGACCACGTTTTGCATCGGGGGTGACTCCATTAATTTGGTCCAACACGACCGCAGCCTCGACGTGCACGCTCGGAGGGAGCAAATGGATTCGTTGCTCTTCGGCTAATTGCGATTGAAGATACGGTTCCCATTCGTTCCATGACTCGGACGCTGGTGGGGAGGGACGCTGCAATTGGTTCGCGACATCGCGAGCCCGTTTCAAAACCGCCGGACGAGGGAGTGGGACCGTCGTGTTGAGACTAGCGGAAACCAGCTTCGCAATCGTCGGCCATTCCCGTTCAGGTTGCTTGGCTTCGAAGGCGGCGATCCCGCGCCAGGCACTTGGCCACATCGTACGATCCCCCTGATCGAGCGCATTCAGGAATAGCTCAAAATCATCTTGGCTGGGCTTGGCCGACAGGATGTCCACGCAGGCTGACCGGAGGGATTCAATCCCAGCGGCTTTTCGAACGGCCTCTCGAAGTTCATTGTCCATGTCTCCGGCGACAGAGTATTTTAGGATCGGAACGGTCCACTCTTCGGAGGGTGAACCTAGAAGAGATTCTCTCATCTTCTTGCGGGCTGAGGATTGGACTTCGGTTGGGAACGCATTGATCAGGACGAGGTCTTCATTGCAGCATGGGGTGGGCAATTCGACAAAGGCTGTTCCGAGGCGGCTGTCTTTGCGTGTCAGAGCCGCGACGATTTGTTGCAATCGATTCGGCCATTGGTTGTCAGTATAGAGCCCTCGCGATTTGACCTTGCGAATAATATCGGACAATGCGGCCGCCGTTTTGTTTGTGGTGTCGGGTGCGCGCGGCCCTCCGCACTGAGCCAAACAGCAGAGCATGTGGATATCGGAGGTGGGGTGAGAAGCCTCAGTGATTTGTTTTAAGAGGTAATCGCCGCATGCGGGATCGGATGGTTCGAACATGGCCATCGTGCGCAAGGCTTCGGCGTGCAAAATCGGTTTGTCATTGGATTCCGCCTGTTCGGCGAAATGAAGGGCCCAACGAGCCCAACTGTTTCGAACCGAATCATTCATCCGACTGGAGTAGGTTGCTCGATAACCGTCCAGTGCATCAGCGACTACTTCACCCTGCAAAGGCAGTGTTAGACGACGGTCTCCCAACGAGGCTTGCATGGTATTCAAAACTTCCATCTGCTCGCGCGTCGAGAGTTTGTCGCGCATGGCGCTGAGCCATTGCCCAAGAGTCTCGAGGATAGCGGTGTCGATACCATTCTTGGGGGGGCCGAAAAGCAATCTCGACAGCTGAAGATCCAGCTTGTTTGCCAAGTCCTTTTTGGAAGGGGGAGTCGCTGTGCGGCTCAACGCCCACAACCAAGCGCGTCGCAATGAGCTCCCGGCAAAATCGTTGGTAGCATCGACGCTGGAGGCGTCCGCAAACGACCATTTCCGCAATCCGAGGGCCTCCCATCGCAAGCGCTGGTCGGCGGTCCCCATGTGTGTTTCCCAACGGGTGTTTTCGTTGGGTGTGTCGTTGGCAGTGGACTTAATTCCCCGTTGCAGCTTTTGTTCTTCTGCAGCCGAGAGATTCATGCGGCCTGCCAGCCACCAGGCAGCGGCGCGGGAGGCAGAAGCGGGGGAACTGGTCGCGCGAGCGATTGCGTCGGGCGACACTTTCGCGCCGACCCGTGTCAAGACTTGAGATGCCCGCTGCTTCCACAGTGCCACCTGGTCGGAAGGTCCATCGACAGGAATCTGACCGGTGACCAACCGTGCCAAGTGATCGATCGCAGTGGCGTCTACCAATGGACGCCATTGCTTCTCGGACCAAGATTCCCAGGGACATGGCGCATCGAGAATCGTGATCAGCTGCTGAGCGTTATTGACTGTAAGCAATTGACTGGCGACCGCACCCGCGAACGAGGGTCGTTCCATCTGCACCGCAGCATCCTTCGCAACCGAAGTGTCCATGGAGACGCGGTAGATCGCTCCCGTCGTCCCGCGACCACCCACGCAAATCAAGATGCTTCCATCGGGCGCCACACATAGGTCGGTCGGAGCAAAGCCGGCTGTACCGGAGGGTTGCATAAAAATCTCCGACGGGATCTTGTTCGGGATTCGCTGGGACTCGACCAGATTGGCAGACGGATAAATCGTGAGCACACGGCCAAAGGTCCAGTCCAGGGCGAACACCGCATCGTGATATTTCTCGGGGAACGCGCGATGTTGATAAACAGCAACGCCCGTCGGAGAACCGCGGCCTAAACGAGCCAATACATAGGGCATCGTAATCCGAGCATCATCATCCTTCCACGCGGGCCCACACCATCCCGCATCGGAGCCAGGGCCGAGTACCAACACACGCGTCGGACGGTACCATGGCAAGGTGGCTTCTCTCTCATCATCGCTATCGTACGTGACGATTTGACCATCGGGCATGAAGTCAAAGTCATAGCAATTGCGAAGCCCGTGCGCCCACACACCGCGCCGAGAGAAATCGGGACTGATTCGCCAAACGGTCCCCGCTCGAGCTCGCGTCACAGCGGCATTTCCATCATTGGCCAAGTTGCCAATGGTCGATGCAAAGTTGCCGGCAACTAAATACCAGTATCCATCGGGGCCGCGCCGCACCGCATGCGCATCGTGCTCTCCTCCTGTCGGTAGCTCGAGAACGCGCGTCGGTGAACGATCCCCTACGAGATCTTCATTCGAATCTTCGGACCGCCACAATCCACCATCGGCCACCCAATACAAGATCCGCCCGTCAGACCAAAGTCCTTGTGCGCCTTGTTTGATCTCCTTCGTCCATTCGACCCCACGGTCATAGACTCCGTCTGCATCGTCGTCGACCAATGTCTTGAGGTAACCGGGCCCCGAGATCACCGGACGGCCCTGACTATCCAATGTCATGCAGAAACAATCATGCGACAGCGTGTCGTCAGCGACTCGCTGAACCACAAAGCCGTCGGGCACCGTAAAGGGATATGTTTGTGAACAACTTCTCCTACAAATCGACGCACAACCAACAAGTACCAACACCGTTGCCAACGAATGCGAACATGTTTTCCACCGAATTGTGAACACGGTCGTTGTTCCTAAGCAGTTCATCATGAAGCAGAATGGATCAGCAAGACCCGAGAATCACCATTAAATATCGTATCCGATTCGCGACTTGGAAAACCACTGCACAACCCGCCGGGATGAAAAATCCGATCAATATTATCCTTCGGCTTGGCTGACGGGTTGGTCCCGAGTCGTGGTCTTTGACTCGAGCGACTCTCCAGTGTCTGAAAGCGAAGGATCAGAAAGAGAAGAGCCAGCGAACCGATGCGGCGAATGAGAGCCCCCGAAGGTGAGTTTTGAAGTTGAGCTAATCTGGCATCTCTCGTACTCGTACTCAATGAAATGGTACTCGTACTCGTACTCGATGCGGTTTCTTCGAGTACGAGTACGAGTACTGCTAGCGCGGAGTACGAGTACGAAAAACCTCAGAAAATCGGTAATTGAAACTCCGAAACACTCGAATAGCGCAACTTCAAAAATGGTGGGTTCCACCTCGGATGCCACCCCACGCGGCCGAAGGATTGGTCCGGGGGCTCGGCCTGCGATTTATGGCTCGGGGTTCTCGGTAAACGATCCAAGGCGAATTCAATAGATTCCTTGGATTGAAAACGCCTCGAAATAACCCGCCGGCACCGTATGATAGGATTGGAGAAATTCCGATCGACGCCTTCACCCCTATCGATACCGGATCACCTCGTCACCCTACCTTCGTCCCTTCCCACCGGAACGACCTCTTCATGTTGCGAAATTTTGTAACTCTGGCATGCAGCTGCTTTACGTGGCTCGTTGCACTACCGGTTTTCGTGCCTATTGCCTGGGCTCAGGTGTCCGCCGTCCAACAACCCGACCGTATCGAGTTCTTGCACGATGGAAAACTGATCACGAGTTACCTGTTTCGGTCTGGCACCAAACCCGTTTTATGGCCGATCCATGGTCCAGATCGTGTCCGGATGACTCGCAACTATCCACTTGATGCAACAATTCCCGGTGAAGACCATGATCATCCGCACCATCGCGGTTTATGGATGACCTTTGGTGAAGTCGAAGGAAAAGACTGGTGGGCTGAAGGCAATGGCAAAGGCGTTGTCGCGCACCACAAAATCATCGATGTCAAACAAACCGATCAAGCCGCCACGCTCATGGCCGAACACCATTGGCTGCTGCCGAC
>Ga0194055_10001391_pt1 | contig 19726 bp, 1 predicted proteins | sample SepL449m_MetaG_FD_155482 | JGI IMG/M metagenome (GOLD analysis project Ga0194055, IMG submission 155482) | Anoxic zone freshwater microbial communities from boreal shield lake in IISD Experimental Lakes Area, Ontario, Canada - Sep2016-L442-9m | ecosystem: Environmental > Aquatic > Freshwater >...
GTAGCAAGCCCGATATGGTTGTACCAGCAGTTGTGGTTTGATAGGTGCTATTGCTTGGGTTGCCCTGGACATTAACTTGGTTAATAGAGCTGTTGCCTAGAATTATTTGGTTGTTTGCGGTAGTGTATGCACCATTACCTATAGCGGTGGTGTTGGATGCGTCGAACTTCTGTATGCTAAATGATAAAGATGCGCCGTTAGCAACTGTAGCAACTTGGCTTAGAGTTACAGTTGTGCCAGATAAACCTGCTACATATGTGCCGGCAGTTATGCCAGTACCTGAAATGTATTGTCCTAGAGCTATGCCAGTGGCACTAGTTACCACTAGGCTTGTACTAGCTGTTATGGCGCCGTTTGCCGTAGTTGTGGCACCGGAATCGTATCCAGCTTGATAGCCTAAGTAAGTATTGTTTGAGCCGGTTGTTATCGTGCGGCCAGCTTGATAGCCTAAACCAGTGTTACTGGCACCTGTAGTTTGGCTGTATAATGCGTTCCTGCCTACAGCTACGTTCTGTGCACCGGTATTGAAGTACATGGACTGAGTACCAATTGATACGTTATCACTACTGGTCTGGTTTGAATATAGGGCAAGATATCCAAGAGCTACATTGTTGCTGCCTGTGGTATTAGACTGCATTGAATAAGTTCCACTAGCAGTATTTTGAGCACCCGAAGTATTCAAATAAAGAGACTGAGTACCGACAGCAACGTTGCTACTGCCCGTGCTGCTACCACTTGTACCCTGCATGGCAGCATAACCAACAGCCACGTTGTTGCTTGCAGTTGCAAAGTTATAAAGTGCAACAACGCCAAAGCCCACATTATTAGAGCCAGTTGTATTTGAATACATAGAACTGGCGCCGAATGCGGAGTTATTAAGTCCGGTATTATTTGAGTATAGGCTCTGAGTACCTACGGCAGTATTGGCTAAACCTGAAATGTTATCTCTAAGTGCATTGGAGCCCACTCCAACGTTTGAGTTGCCTGTGTTGTTATATCGGCCAGAGTTAACGCCAAGGAATATACTGTTTGACCCAGCCAATCCACCGGTGCGCACTTCGAGCGCGCTAGAACCAGCACTGTCCAGCACCCTAAGTGTCGGGCTTAGAGTAGCAACCGTTAGCTGCTTAACACTAAATGTAATTGTTCCTGCAAAGTCGGCAGTAGGAGTGATAACAAGGTTATCTGAAGCGGTAATACTAGTAGGCTTAAGCGTCCAACTGCTTGACGAAATATAGGACTGTGATGTTTGACCACCCATTGTTATGGTGAATGAGCCGGCTGTTCTGGCTACCGTAAATGAAACTTGGTAGTAGTTTGATGTACTCGTTGGATACCAGGTGTTAGTAAGAGTTTGGGTGTATGGTGACGTACCGCCTGAAGTAATGTGCACGAAGGTGTTGGTGGCGGCGGTGGTGCCTGCACCGTTCCAGTTACCATTATCTGTCCAGTTTACGCCACCTAGTAGGTCAGCTCCAGCTACTAGGGATTCGTTAGCTGAATAGTTCCTGACCGAAACTATTCCACTACTGGTGTCAGCCGCTAATAGGTTTACAGATGAAGCATTCTGAATCTGGAAGGCAGTAGTTGAGTTGCTGCCGACCTTAAATGTAGAACCTGTGTTAGTGACTGCCATTAGGTCTGTCCAGCCGGTGTCCGTCCAAGAGTCAGCCACACCACCGGCTCCTGCACGGTAGCGAAGTGAGGTCTGGGATCCGCCAAGTTCCCAAGCCCACTTGTTGCCATAGGTATTAAGTTGTGAGTAGGTGTTGGTAGTTTGATCAGACACATAGGCGTTACTTGTAAGCAATGTTCTGTAATTGTTAGCACCAGTAGTGTCCGCTAACAAGTTACGGTCCTGCAAGACTCCCCAGGTGCCGATTGAAATGTAGTTAGTGCCAGTTCCGTTAGTCCTGCCAAGAGACAAGTTCTTGCCCGCTGCAACAGTAGTATTGCCGTTTAAGCTGACGTTTCCTGTGCCTGTTCCGAATGTACCCGTGCCGGATTGCAAGAAGTTTCCACTGGACTGAGAGTAGCCCGTAATATTGTTTAGAGCTCCCGCGTTGGTTAAACGCTGAGTTCCAGCTGTATTGATATCACCTGCTGTTACGTTTAGGTTGCCAGCAGTAATGGTTGCTCCACCACTTGTGACTGTTAGGCCGGTGCCAATAGTAGCAGCATTAGTAACACTAAGTGTTCCACCCTGCACTGTTGCAGATGTAGTTATGTTATTGCCTGTAGAGATAGTTCCAAAGCCAGATGCTATTGATCCTGATGCTAGAGCACCGGTGCTAGTGATGTTACCTTGTACGGCTGTTGGTAGAGTTTGAGTTAGGCTTGGTACGTTGGAGCCGTTAGTGGCAAGTATGGAGTTAGCTGCTGCTGCAGTAGCTTGGATGGCACCAGTGCCATTGCCATATAGTATGCCGTTTGATGTGAATGTAGTAGCACCAGTACCGCCTACACTGACACCAAGGTTAGATGAGCTTAGTACACCACTTGCACTACTTTGGACTACGCCAGCACCTAGGGAGCCTAGAGTTACAGTGCCGGTACCAGTGGTTAGAGTGTTAGTGCCAGATATACTAAGGCTATTGTTGAAGGTAGATGTACCACCAAATGTAGTAGCACCAGTGAAGGCATTAGCAGATGTGCCTGTTTGGGTGTAGCCACCTGATGTAGATATACTTGTTACTCCACTTAGTGCGCCTGCGCTAGAAATATCTAGAGCATTAGAATCTAATTGGAAGGTGCCGGTGGCATTACCTATTTGGGTGTTAGCTGTACCTGTGGTGTTGATGGTGGTAGCGCCGGTGATGGATGCACCGCCTGCAGTTACAGTAAGTCCGCCAGTTGCTACTGTTAGACCGCCAGTTATTGATGCTCCGCCACTTGCTACTGTAAGACCTGTTAGGCCAGTTAGTGTGCCGGTTATTGTAGAGTTGCCGGTTACAGTGATTCCGCCAGCTGATACTGTTAGGCCACCGCTCGTTACGGTTAGGCCAGTGCCGATAGTAGCGGAGTTGGTTACACTCAAGCCTGTGCCAGCTGATGCCATAGTGACTGCGCCGTTGAAGGTCTTAGTGCCTGCAAATGTTTGCGTACCAGTAGCAGATACTAGGCCAGCATATGTTGCATCTGCAGTCTGCATGTAGAAGTTATTTCCTAGTATCGATGCACCGTTTGCGCTCTTAGTATTTCCATCTAATGTACCGATAGCGTTACTACCACTAACAGCCGTTGGACTAGCCCAACTTGAACCATTATAAACAAATGTTGCGGTGCCACCAGTTGGAATGGTTATACCTCCAATTGTAAAGCTATTGGTACTACCGGCATTGTTGACATATGCTATGCGACCAGAAGCAGTACTAGCTGTTGGACTAGGCAAACTAAAGTTTAATCCTGCATTTGATGCAGTAATATTGAAGGTGGTAGCAACATCTACGGTTGCAGTATTGGCGCCAATAACACCACTGGTAGTAAGAGTGAGTGGAATGGCAGTAAATAGAGTTGATGAAGCATTGGTGAAGGTTGAGCCAAAGGCTATACTTACATTCGAGTTGAAGGTATTTCCTTGAGTAAAGGTATTAGCCTGATTCTCATAGGCAACATTGCTTAGTGTGCCAGCCGTATTAATATCTGTACCATTAAGTTGTAGCACGCTTGTAGCATTGACTGTACCACCCTGCACTGTAGCAGATGTAGTTATGTTGTTGCCTGTTGAGATTGTTCCAAAGCCAGAAGCTATAGAGCCTGATGCTAGTGCACCAGTGCTAGTAATGTTACCTTGTACAGCTGTTGGTAGGGTTTGAGTTAGGCTTGGTATACCTGTTCCGTCTGTAGCTAGGATAGAGTTGTTGGCTGCTGATGTAGCTAGAATGGCACTAGTGCCATTGCCGTAGAGTATGCCATTTGATGTAAGTGTAGTAGCGCCGGTACCACCTGATCCTACACCTAGAGTAGATGAACTTAGTACGCCTAAGGCATTACTTTGGACTACACCAGCACCAAGGCCAGACAATGTAATAGTTCCTGAACTAGTGATGCCTGTAGCGCCAGAGATAGCACCTAGGCTAGATATGTCTAGAGTATTAGAGTCTAATTGGAAGGTACCAGTAGCATTACCTATTTGGGTGTTAGCAGTGCCAGTGGTGTTTATGGTTGTAGCGCCGGTGATTGATGCACCACCACTTGCTACGGTTAGTCCACCAGAAATGCTGGCTCCGCCAGAAGCTACTGTTAGTCCGGTTAGTCCAGTTAGTGTGCCAGTAATTGTAGAGTTGCCTGTTACAGTAATTCCACCGGTTGTTACTGTTAGGCCGGTGCCGATGGTGGCGGCATTAGTAACGCTAAGTGTTCCTATGGTACCTGTGCCAGATATAGTTGCGTTGTTAGTCACACTCAGAGCTGTACCAGCAGCACTGAATGTGTTAGCGGCAGAGAAAGTATTGGCTTGATCTTTGTAGGCTACGTTGGAAAGAGTTCCACCTGTATTTATGTTGGCGCCGTTTAACTGAAGAGCTGTAGTGGCGTTGACTGTAGGTGCGGTGATAGTGCCTAGAGCAGTAACGTTGCCTGCACTGTCTACCTTGAACTCAGTTGTACCGTTTTGCTGGAAGTTGATGTAGTCGGCGGCTGATCCTGTTCCAGAGCTTGGAGCATTGATACCTAGATAGGTGCCGCCATTGGTTACACTGTTGGCTCCGACAAGAGCTGAGCCTAGTCGTAGGAGTGATGTAGTGGCGTCTGCGGCTGGTGTTCCTTGGAGGAGTGTTTGAGTGATTGAGCTGTTGCCGAGTACTATTTGGTTATCGGCAGTGGCATAGGAGTTATATCCTAGAGCCATAGAGTTGTTGGCATCTGGTTTTTGGAAGCTAAATTGCAGGGTGACTCCATTTGCTAGAGTCTGATTAGTAGTAAGAGTAATGGTAGTGCCGTTTACATTTGTTACAGTTGGTGTTCCTGAAATACCTGAGCCACTTACATATTGACCGACGGCTATACCGCTGTTGCTTGAAACAGTAACAGTATTGACATTAGAAGTTGCGCCATTGACAGTTGGCTGGGTTGAATTACCTCCAGCATTATTACCTAAGAATGAGTTATTACTGCCAGTGAGGATACCCTTACCGCTTGAAACACCTATGGATGTATTGCCGGAGCCAGTCGTATTATTCTGAAATGCACTATCTCCAATTATAACGTTACTATTTCCGGTTGAAGTGCTTTGCGCAGCCTGAAAGCCTAGAGCCGTGTTAGAAAAGCCCGAAGTTAATAAAGTTAATGAGTAGCCACCGTAGGCTGCATTACGATAGCCGGTAACAGTATTAGTGCCCATACTGTAGTAGCCTGAAGCTGTGTTCCAGTAACCAGTAGTGTTTAAGTAAAGTGCACTAGCACCAACAGCTACGTTTTGATAGCCTGTTGTGTTTGCATTTAACGCTTGTGCTCCGAGGGCAGTATTCAAAATTCCAGAAGTGTTTAATCTGAGTGCGTCAGCTCCGAGTGCAGTGTTGTAGTAGCCTGAAGTGTTTGTAAGTAATGACCTATAGCCAACTCCGGTATTCCACTGGCCGGTGCTGTTTGCGTTAAGGCTGTTAAAACCTAGGGCTGTATTTTGAAAACCGGAAGTATTGTTGGCCAAAGAGCCTGATCCAACACCAGTATTTTGGAAGCCTGCTGTGTTATAACTGCCAGAACTTAAGCCTATAAAAGTATTATTAGCTGTAGCTGGTCCACCGGTTCTAACTTCAAGGGCACTCGAGCCTGCGGTGTCTGCGACTTTTAGAATCGGGTTCAACGGATAAGGTGTACCGGTAATAGCTTTTACGCTGGTAACTGAAACGGTTCCGTTGAATGTGCTACTTGGAGTAATAGACAGGAGTGCAGATGCTGTCCCAGTTGCTTTTATAGTGAAGTACTGAGTGCCGCCACTCTGAGTGTTCCAGAAATCATATGTTTGAGTGACATTACCCAAACTAATTGTAAAATTGCCTACAGTTCCACCTGTATTTGTTAAAGCCACCTGATAATAAGTACCACTGCTTGTTGAGGATGACAAGGTGTTTACTAGCGCAGTTGTATTACCGGTTGTGTGTGTCCAGGTGTTTGATGAGCCAGTCCAGCCAGTGGTTGAAGTCCAAGTGCTTAGTAATTCGGAGCCTAGAGTAACTGATTCATTGCCTGATTGGTTCCTGACAGTTAAGCCATTGGCGGTTGAAGTAGTGTCTACAGTTAGTACTGGTGTGGCACTAGCATTCTGTATTACAAATGCACTGCTAGAATCGGTTGTGTTCTTGAATGTAGTTGCACCGGTGCTTGTCATTCTGAGCACGCTAGATCCGTTGGCTTGAAGGTTGATGAAGTCGGCAGCTGAGCCTGCTCCAGAGCTTGGTGCATTGATGCCTATATATGTACCACCGCTGGAGCTGGTGTTAGCAGCGCTACTGGTTAGGCGGTTGCCCATTTGTAGTAATCCTGAGATGAATGAGCCAGCGGTAGTTGTTTGATATAAGCTGTTGGTTGGACTTCCCTGCAAATATACTTGGTTGACTGAGCTGTTGCCTAGAACTATCTGGTTGTCGGCAGTGGTTAGTGCTTGATTGCCAATAGCAGTAGTGTTAGAAGCGTTATCTTTCTGGACTGAGAATGTAACTGTTGCACCGTTAGCAACTGTAGCAGCTTGGCTTAGAGTTATGTTCAAGCCCGATATACCTGCCACATAAGTACCTGCTGTTATGCCAGTTCCTGAAACATATTGCCCGAGCGCTATGCCTGTAGCACCTGTTACAGGAAGAGTAGTGCTAGCTGTGGTGGCTGATGTGGTGGTGGTAATTACGGCACTGCTATCATAGCCAGTAGCATAACCAAGCATAGTGTTGTTTGAACCCGTAAGGATCGTGTAATATGCACCCGACAAAACACCCACAAATGTATTATTGGCACCTGTTGTTAATGACCGACCAGCTTGTGCACCCAAAGCCGTATTGTTAGCAGACGTGGATAAGTTGAGCGCAGAAGAACCTACGGCAGTACTGTTACTGGTAGTTATATTGCCTCCACCAAGTGCACCATTACCAACTGCTGTGTTATTTGTGCCGGTAGTAGCAGACTGCAGGGCGCCAGCACCAAATGCTGAGTTGCTACTACCACTAGTGTTAGCACTTAAAGCATAGTGTCCTAATGCGGCATTCGAATAACCTGTTGTATTACTCTGCAAAGCACTGCCAACGGCAACGTTCATTGTTCCTGTAGTATTGGAGCTCAATGAATTATAGCCGAGTCCAGTGTTGTCAAAGCCGGTCATATTACCAGACAATGCATTGTAGCCAAGTGCAGTGTTGCGCTGGCCAGAAGTGTTGCTGGCCAGTGTGCCGGTTCCTACGCCAGTGTTGTTGTTGCCGCTGTTATCATACCTTCCTGAGTTAACTCCAATAAATAGATTGTTATTAGCTGCTAGGCCACCGGTTCGTACTTCCAAAGCTGTTGTGCCAGCGCTGTCAGCAACTTTCAAGACAGGTGTCATGTTGTTGCCTGTAGATGAAACGAGCTTGACACTTGTTATGGTAATTATTCCATCATAGTTTGAACTTGGTGTAATTATAAGCTGATTTGTAGAAGATGTAGCCTTGGGTGTGTAATATGTAGTCGTACTAGTAGTACTGTAACTGTAATACGTGTTTGAGACTGTTCCACCTACACTAATTGTGTAGCTACCTGCTGTGGCGCCGGTGGCTGTAAATGTGACCTGATAATATGATCCCACGGTAGTGTTGGTGCTTAGTGTATTACTTAGCTGATTGGTATTTCCAGTAGTGTGTTGATAGCCTGAACCATTTACAGTCCAGCCAGCAGAAGACCATGCGCCAAGTAGATCTGAGCCGAGTGTTAGTGATTCGTTGGCAGAAGCATTCTTGATTAGGATTTGGTTGTTGGTAGTATCGGCCGTAAATAGTGCGGTGCCAGCAGCATTCTGGATTTGGAAGGCGGCAGTAGAATCTGATGCGTTTTGTTGCAGTAAAGTACCTGTGAATTTGTTATTACCTGTGAAGGTTTGAGGGCCAGTACCATTTAGATAAGCTACATTAGATAGTGTTCCACCTGTATTTATGTTGGCGCCGTTTAACTGAAGAGCTGTAGTGGCGTTGACTGTAGGTGCGGTGATAGTGCCTAGAGCAGTAACGTTGCCTGCATTGTCTACCTTGAATTCAGTTGTACCGTTTTGCTGGAAGTTGATGTAGTCGGCAGCTGATCCTGCTCCAGTATTAGGAGAGTTAATGCCAAAGTATGTGCCGCCATTGGTTACGCTGTTGGCTCCAACAAGAGCTGAGCCTAAGCGAAGGAGTGCTGTGGTGGCGGTGTTAACAGGTGTGCCTTGGAGTAGGGTTTGGTTAACAGAGCTGTTGCCGAGGACTATTTGGTTAGAAGCGGTAGTGAAAGTGCCATTACCAAGAGCCATGGAGTTAGTAGCGCTGACAAGTTGATTAACTGCATCATAGCCGGAATTGTAGCCTAGGAAGGTGTTGTATGTGCCAGTAGTTAGAGTGCGCCCGCCGTTATGACCAATACCAGTGTTGCCGTCGCCTGTTGAGCTACTTAGAGCTGAGTAGCCGAAGGCATTGCTGTTGTTACCTGAAACTAATGCACCAAGAGCACTATAGCCATATGCGTTGTTGGTACCACCAGTAGTAGCAAGAGCCAAAGCTGACACACCAGTGGCAACATTAGATGCTCCTGTTGTAATAGCATTTAGAGAATTATATCCTATTGCTGTGTTGCCGCCGCCAGTACTAGAACCACTCGTTCCTTTTAATGAATTTCCGCCAACAGCAGTGTTCTGGGTAGCAGTATTGTATTGAAGTGCAGTATAACCAACGGCTACGTTATTTGAGCTACTAGTGTTTGAATAAAGCGCGTAGTTGCCTATCGCTGTGTTGGTATTAGCGCCTGTATTATTACTGAACATAGTAGCGTATCCTACGGCTACGTTGTTGTTACCTGTGGTGTTCGAGTAAAGTGACTGATAGCCTAATGCAGTGTTGTTAACGCCGGTTGTGTTGTTTCTCAAAGCCAAAGAACCTAAAGCAGCGTTATATCCACCGCTTGTGTTCAGATACATGGCGCCATATCCATTGGCGGCATTATTTGTTCCCGTAGTGTTATACCTTAAGGACAGGCTTCCAAAGGCGGCGTTATATCCTCCGGCTGTGTTATCGTACATGGCGCTATTTCCAAAGGCGGCATTTGCTACGCCGGTAGTATTATTAGCCAATGTTCCATAACCAACTCCAGTATTGCTAGTGCCACTATTGGTGCTGGCAATATTACGTGAACCAGACAGTTGGCCAATAAATAGGTTGCCAAAACCTTGTGTGCCGCCAGACCTGACTTCTATAGCAGCGTTGGCTGAGCCAGCGCTATCAATAACTTTAATTGAAGCGGTTGCTGTCGCAGTTATTGCTTTGACACTAAAGGTGATTGTTCCGTCAAAGTCGGAAGTTGGAGTAATAACAAGGTTGTCACTTGCTGTTAGGTTGGTTGCCAATGCGTAAGGAGCCCAAGCACCGGTGGCTGTTAATGAGCCTATAGACAAACCGCCCATGGCAATAGTGAATGATCCTGCCGTTCGACCGCTAACAGTATAAGAAATGACATAGCTTGTGGTTGAGCTTGTTGGATACCATGCGTTAGACAATGTTTGAGTATTACCAGAAGGTGCTGCGGTGTGTGTGTATGGATTTGAGCCAGTCCAGTTGCCATTGTTGGTCCATGCGCCTAATAATTCAGAGCCAAGGGTTGGTGATTCGTTAGTAGTAGCATTGCGTACGCTTATAACATTATTGGTAGTATCAGCAGTAAATAGTGCGGTGGCTGAAGCGTTCTGGATTTGGAAGGCGCTAGTAGAGTCAGTGGTTGGCTGCAAGTAGGCGGTTCCTGTACTGCTCACATTGAATCCGCCGTAGACTATAGTGAATGCCTGGCCAAGTGTAACTGTCTTGCTCGTTGAGCTTGTTAGCGAAGTGGCGCTTACGTATGTGATTGTGCCAGTAGTGCCATCGCTGTAATAAATTGTTCCACCATTCATGGCGCTGGTGAATGTAGCATTAGTACCGGTAATGGCGGTTCCCGATTGAGTGATTAATGCGTTGCCATAATAAAGAGTAGGGGCAGAACTATAGGCAATTGTATAGTTCGATCCAAGATTTACTATTTTGCTCACTGAGCTAGTCAAGGATGTAGCACTTACATAAGTAACCGTGCCAGTCGTACCATCTGGATAGTAAATCGTGCCGCCAGTCATAGCATTAGTAAATGTAGTGCCAGAGCCAGTAATTGCTGTACCAGATTGTGTAATTGTGCCATTCACAGCTGATCCGTATGTGCCATAGGCTTGTGGCCGAACGCTTAGAGCGTTTGGTGCATAGGCAGCTCCGAGTGCAACATTTGGCGTAGTAGTACATCCATTCACTCCATTAACGCAGCCGATGCTTACAGTATTTTGTTGATTAACCACAGACATGTTACCTAATGCCGTAGAGTTAGTTATAGCATTGTTATACTGCTGAGTCGTAGAATATGTACCCAAGAAGGTATTATTGCCGCCATACGAAGGCACGTTATTGTTTGTAGCTCCCTGTCCAGCGAATGTTCCAATGCCTACATTGAAGTTTGAAGTAGTAGGAACAGATAAAGCATTAACTCCAAGCGCTGTATTATTGCCGCCAGTGGTATTAAGTCGCAAAGAATTCTCACCTACAGACACGTTATTAAGACCATTGGTATTTGAATAAAGCGCATTATTACCAATAGCAGTGTTTTGCAAACCAGTAGTATTCGAGAACATCGACCTATAGCCCACAGCGGTGTTTGAAAAACCAGTCACATTAGCATACAGCGACTGATAGCCAAGAGCGTTGTTATTGTATCCAATAGTGTTAACGGCTAATACATCACGACCTATTGCAGTGTTCGAACTGCCAGCTGTATTTACCGGCAAAGTGTTAGTGCCAAGAGCAGTGTTATTGCTGCCGGTTGTATTCATGGTCATGGATCCAGAACCGATTGCCGTGTTGCCCGTTCCAGAATAGTTATTAGTGCCATTATTCAAGCCAACAAAAGTATTGGTTGTACTAGAGCTTGCAGTCACTTGTATATTGGCTGAGCCTGAAGTGTTATTAACTGTCAGAACAGATCTAGGAGATGAACTAATTAGCTTTATAGACACATTGGAAATACTAATTCCGGTAGCGCCGGATCCTGGTGTGCTAGGAGTAAATACCAACCCATTAGTATTAGAAGCAGTTATAACTTTGGAGTAGTTAACCGTAGTGTAATTAACGGCGTTAGTATCGCTTTGCACTGTCTGTCCGCCATAAGTGGTGGTCAAAGTATTATTATAGCCACCGTAGGTAATTGTGTACTCCACTAGGTACTTATTTGTAGCGGTTGGCGTGAATTGGCCAGCCGCAGTTTGAAGAGTGGTTGTATTGTTATTGCTCGAAGCAGTTGTATTGCCGACGCCGCTAGTAGTCCAGCCGACACCAAGTGTCCAATAGGTGGCATTGCTAAAATCTGTGATAGTTACAAGATTGGACCCAACAGATGTAGTATCGGTTCCAGCCCTCACAGTGACCGTGCTATTGGTAGTATCAGCAGTAAATAGTGCGGTAGCTGAAGCGTTCTGGATTTGGAAGGCTGACGTGGAATCGGTGCTTGGCTGCAAGAAAGTGGTGCCGGTACTGGTCACGTTGAAGCCGCCGTATACAATCGTGAACGGAGCACCTAGAGTTACGGTTTTACTTAGAGAACTGGTTAACGATGTAGCGCTTACGTAAGTAATGGTGCCAGTTGTGCCGTCACTATAATAAATCGTTCCACCAGTCATGCCCGGAGTGAATGTAGCATTGGTACCGGTAATAGCTGTTCCCGATTGAGTGATTAATGCGTTGCCATAATAAAGAGTAGGAGAAGCGCTGTAAGCAATTGTGTAGTTTGATCCGTTATTAATTGTCTTGCTCACAGAGCTAGTCAAAGATGTAGCGCTTACGTAAGTAACTGTACCTGTTGTGCCATCGGAGTAGTAAATTGTGCCGCCGGTCATGCCACTAGTAAATGTTGTGCCGGAGCCAGTTATTGTAGTTGTTCCTGATTGTGATATTGTGCCATTTACGGCTGAGCCGAATGTACCATAGGCTTGCGGACGAACAGTTAGTGCGTTTGGCGCATAAGCCGCACCAAGTGCAACATTTGGTGTAGCAGCACATCCATTCACTCCACTCACACAGCCGATGCTTACAGTATTTTGTTGATTGACCACAGATTTGAAGCCGATTGCAGTAGAGTTATCAATAGCATTAGTGTATTGCTGAGTTGTAGAGCTAGTTCCAATAAATGAGTTGCCACTACCATAGGCCGGCGCGTTAGTAGTAACGTTACCTACTCCTGCATTATTTCCTAATGCTATGTTGTTACTAGAAGTAGAATTGTTGACATTAGCGGCTAGTGCGTAATATCCAATGGCAGTATTCGTTGCACCAGTAGTGTTACTTTGAAGAGCATAATAACCCATGCCAATATTACCCGTTGCAGTTGTGTTATATAGAGAACTTGTGCCTATGCCAATGTTGTATCTGCCTATCTGATTAGAGTAAAGTGCTGAATCACCTATTGCGATGTTTATATAACCAGCAGTGTTGCTTCTGAGTGCATTGGGGCCAATTGCCACGTTCTGTCGTCCGACAGTATTGTTTAATAGAGCCTGATTGCCAATAGCAGTGTTGGAGGTACCTACTGTATTATTTTGAAGAGCTTGAGGTCCGATAGCGAGGTTACTGACGCCTGATGTATTGGCGTTCAAAGCATTGTAGCCTAATGCAGTGTTGTTAACGCCGGTTGTGTTGTTGGCCAAGGCACCAGAGCCTAAAGCTGTTAAGTTAGTGCCAGAATTATTATTCTGACCACTACTGAGTCCTACAAATGTGTTAGTGGTGCTAGAGCTAGCCCGTACTTCTAAGCTAGCTGTGCCAGAAGCGTTAGAGACCACTAGTGCTGCATTTGTAGGACTAAAGGTCGATGTGACCGGATACACTTGTACGTTTGATATATAACCACCAGCAAAACTAGCCGATGGAGTAAAGCTCAAGGTATTGCCAGTGCCAGAAGCAGTTATGTATTTGGTGTAAGTCAAGGTAGTACTTGAGCTGGCGTAGGTGTCATTAGAAATAGTTTGACCGTTGAAACTAACTGTTAGGCTGGAGGTGTCTGGGGCGTTATTGACAGTGTATTGTACAAGGTATCTTGTGCCGTTTGTGACCGTGCCCTGCGCAGTTGATAGTGCTGTGGTATTGCTAGCGTTACTAGTTGCTGTGGTTGATGTAGTGGTCCAGCCAGTGCTTGTCCAGGCAGCGTTAGTGAAATCAGTTGTAGTGATCAAACCAGTACCTAAAGTGTTAGTGTCCGAACCAGCACGTACGGTAACAGTACCGTTAGTTGTATTGGCATTAAGCAGTGCTGTACCTCCAGTGTTCTGAATCTGGAAAGCATTGGCTGAATCAGTGCTGTTCTTGGATATCACACCACCAGTGCTACTTACACTAAGTACACTGGTGCCGGCATTTTGGAAATTCAAGAAATCTGCTGCTGAACCCGTGCTGGAACTAGGCTTGTTAATTCCAAGATATGTACCACCGTTGGTTGCACTGTTGGCTCCAACAAGTGCTGAACCTAGGCGAAGTAGTGCAGTAGTTGCAGTATTAACAGGCGTACCTTGGAGCAATGTTTGATTAACCGAACTGTTACCCAATACAATCTGGTTATCTGCAGTGGTGTAGGTGCTGTAGCCGAGAGCCATGGAGTTGGTAGCATCTACTTTTTGATTAACGGCGTCATAACCAGCCTGATAACCAGCAAAGGTATTGTTGGTTCCAGTGGTAATTGATCGACCAGCATTGCCGCCGGTAGCTGTATTTCCACCGCCAGTAGCGCTGGAAAGAGTATAATAGCCGTAGCCAGAATTGTAGGATACTGTCTGTGAAGCATTAACTGAATTGTAGCCAAATGCTGCATTAGCTGCTCCAGTTGTATTATTTACTAATGAATAATAGCCGACTGACGTATTACTACTCCCTGAAGTATTATTACTTTGAGAATTGTAACCCACTGCAGTATTGCTACTTCCAACATTATTGTTAAGTAATGCGTAAGTGCCGATACCAATGTTGGCAATTCCAGTTGTGTTGTTTTGAAGTGCCTGAGCACCAAAAGCAACGTTATCTACGCCGCTGGTGTTGGAGTTCAGTGTGTAATAACCAAAGGCCTGGTTGCGGTAACCAGTGGTATTGTTTTGCATAGAAGCATATCCAAAGGCAGCGTTGTTATTTCCATTAGTGTTTCGGTAGCCCGATTGGTAACCAACAAAACTGTTGCGGTTGGACTGCAGACCACCAGTTCGTACTTCTAACACGGCGCTTCCGGCGCTATCATTGACTTGCAAAGTTGGGCTGAGCGTTCCTGTAATTTGCTTGACGCTAACTGTTATCCAGCCATCAAAATCTAGTGTTGGGGTGATTACCAAGTTGTCGCTTGCTGTAATTGCTGTTGGTTTATGGCCGAAACTAATTGAACCATTTTGTGATAATGAGGTGTAGCCGCCGTATGTAATTTGGTAAGTTCCTGCGTTACGGTTGGTGACTGTTACAGTAATCTGGTAATAGTTTGATGTGCTGGTTGGATACCAAACGTTAGTCAATGTTTGAGTGTATGGAGAGGTTCCAACTGGGCTTGTTATTGCTGTTAAGTGCCTGTAGGCGTTGGTGCCAGTACTACTCCAGCTTCCGTTGTTGGTCCAAGTGCTGAGTAGTTCTGAACCTAGTGTTGCAGACTCATTGGCTGAGTAATTGTTAACTGCAATTGTGCCATTTGTGGTGTCTGCGTTGAGTAGTGTTGAAGTACCTGCGGCGTTCTGGATTCGGAAAGCAGTGGCTGAATCATTGCTAGCCTGCGGCTTGATAATTACACTGCCACCAGAAGTGCCACTGGCACCTTTTGCTCCACCACTGATCACAACATCGCCACCATTACCTGTACCATTGCCGTTTGAGCCAATTACTGTAAGCTTATTACCATTGGTGTTGGTGGAAGTTTGCGCTGCCAAACCTAGTGTTCGATCAGCACCACTCGCTAAATAAAAATCTCCACCATAAGTTAAAATGGTTCCTGATTCGCTTAGATTGCTGTTGCCTAGTGTTGCGCCAGTGCCGGTAAATTTGCTCAAGTATCCAGCAGTACCAGAGCCAGTTATGCCGCCACCAGAGCCAGTACAGTTTCCGATAGACAAACAGATATATGCTGTATTCTGACCATAACTTTGTATGTCCGGAAGTTGATAGGTTGTGTTTTGATTGAGAGTACTTTGAGTTATCGTGCTAGCAAAAGCACCACTGTTATAAAAAAGCTGTCCGCTGGAGTTAAAGCCACTCAACGTGCTTCCAGAACTATTTTGGAAAGATACTAGGTTGCCACCAGCGCCAGGAGTGGCTCCGCCCTTTATGAGCAGTGTTGGAGTTGAAGCATTAGCGGCTGATTGTACAAACAAACCAGTTTTTGCAGCACCAGAACTAACAACACTAAGCTGGCCATTGTCAGTTGTGGTATTAACGCCAATGAAAGTATTGTTATCGTAGAGCAAACTTGATGAGTTCAAAGTGCTTCCAGTGTTAAACCTTGCGACATAGTTGCTTGTACCACTGCCAGTTATACCGCCACCTGTGCCAGCACAGTTACCAGTCGTCAAACAAATTGTGGCTGTTGCTCCACCTGGATCTGGCAAGGTGTAGGTTACGTTTTGAGCTAGCGAAGCTTGGGCGATAGTGCCAATGTATGATCCACCAACGTTAAATATTTGGCCACTAGAGTTAAATCCGCCTGTAGTGTTACCGGCACCGTTTTTAATTTCCAAAATGTTGGCGGACTGACTGGCGTTGCCTTGAATGGTGGCCGTCACACTACCAGCTGCAGAACTAGCTATGGCAAAATTACCTGTCTGAAGGCTTGTACTATTTTGTATACAAGTGGCAGTCAAACAAACTGTGCCGCTGGCGTCGGGTAACGAAATTGTGTTCGATGCGGTTGGGGTTAGGAAGCTTAGTGTTGCAATATTTCCGCCATTGCTGGCTTGTAGCTGATTGGCGTATTTGGCCATAAATGCGTAAGGCACAGCCGTGAGTTTGAGCCGTGGGCTCATTTCGCCGTCGCTGTTAACATTCATGGTCACATAGGTGCTCTGATCCCAAGCGATGTTATTTGGGAATGGAGTATTTGCCCCGAGGTAAACACTAACGTAGCCGTTCACAACTGACACTGAATTAGTCTCTGTCCAGAGCGAACTTCCACCAGTAGCTAAGTCGTAGAGATTGAATTGAATACTGTAGCTACCATCTGGAACGATTGCGCCCGAACTGCTTTGTAATCTTGCTTGGAAGTTTAGTGTATCGGCTGGGGCTGCAGAAGCTTTTGGCTGGCTACTACCCCCGATGATACCAGTTACGTACAAGGTGGCAAGCACTGCGATTGTCGCAACAAAAACAGTAGTTAACTTCCATGCGCCTACGCGTGTGCGTCGCGCCCGCATGAACGCGCGCGTATAGAAAATAACAGGGGTGATGCGTAAACTTCGACAAATAGCAAAAAACCCACTCCTGCTAAGCAGTCTGTGGACATAGGCGTATAGTACTGATTTTACCGATGTTTGTTTAGGCATTTATTTTGTTGTGTTTGTTTTGATAAAACCACTTATAAATTTTTGTGGGTTTTGGTGGGGGTGTATTTTCACCCCCATTAAACCTGTTTTGATTTTTGTTTGGTTTTACCAAGTTTTGATTTGGCAAGGATTAGATGTTTCTAACCCTGTAGATACAGTATGCCGAGCTTAACAGGGGTATTCAAGATGTTTTCGAACAAAAAATATATGCATTGAAAACTAAACATTACTACAATTTCAAGCTATTAATCGTTGTATAAATAGTTACGATATTCAAGCTTCAATCTGTTTACTGTGTATGTCGACACGCATTAAATACAAATACCCTTATGCTTTACGTTGTAAAGATTGTAACGGGTAAATTTTTTATCAAAACTTATCCACAAGCTTTTAAATTTTTAGCAACAATGAAAAACAAAAACCTCCGCAGATTATTACTCTGGCGGAGGTTTATTTAGCTAGTATAAGGCTTAGGCTATTTTGGTAATCTTGATAACTGTTTGGTGCTGGCGGTGACCGCGAACAGTTCTAACGCGCTTTTTAGCTTTGAAACGGATAGATGTAACCTTGTCGGCCATCTGATCAGCGTTAATTACTTCAGCCGACACGCTAGATTTATCTAGGCTTGGTTTGCCAATGCTAACTTCACTACCATCAACTATTAGTAATGGTGCAAATTTGAGCTTATCGCCCTTAGTGTGTAGCTTGTTTTCGCTATTTTTAAGTAATTCAACCTTGATGGTTTCGCTTTCGCTTACAACGTATTGCTTGCCGCCGGTTTGGATTACTGCTTTTTTAGTATCACTCATAACTTGGTAATTGTAACAGATGTTCCCTTCTCTGTAAAGTGTAAGTTGCTAAAGCCTAGTGCTTGGTTTTACCAAGCTCAATATTTAATTCTGCGCCTTCGACCTTGGCAGAAGTTTTATAGCTTAAATCGCTTTTATCATTCAGGCTTTCAGCTAAAGTCTCATGCAATATTACTGAATTCAATCTGTTATTGGCAACCACTGTTGTAAGTAGTTCATCACTAGATTGTAAGTTCAAATCGATGCGATCATCCACTTCTAGGCCGGCATCCTTGCGGGCTTGTTGAACATTTCGAATAATCTCACGCATCATTCCTTCCTGTTTGAGTTCATCGGTAATGTTGGTGTCGAGCTTAACCCCTAAATTACCCTGGTTGCTAGTTTTATAGTCTAGCGCCTTAACATTTAGCTCCTCGAGTATGATTGCCTCGAAGTCGGCGTGATTGACGCTGTCTTTGAGAGCTGAGGGAGGATTAATAATCGTGGCTTTGGCTAGCGGTTGACGCACTTTAAGAGCACTAGAAGCTCTTTCGGATAGACCTAGTGTGATGGCTTCTCTGGTAGCCTGCATTCCCTCTACTAGTAGCTGGTTCACCTGACCAGCTTCTGGCCAGTCCAATAAATGCACGGATTCACCGCCTGTCAGCTTACGGTATAGCTCCTCGGCCAAAAATGGCGTAAATGGAGCAAGAATCATGCTAAGTTGCACTAATACGTAGTGCAATGTGGTGTATGCTTGGTTTTTATCATCATCATTATCACTCTTCCAGAAACGCTTGCGACTTCGGCGGATATACCAGTTGCTGGCATCATCTATAAACGGTAGTATCGGCTTCATGGCATTAGGCGCATCATAGACCTGCATGTGCTTATCTACTTCTTCGGATAACTGATGAATACGGCTAACAATCCATTTGTCTAATGGATTTTTAAGCTTACTGCTTGGGTCAGTATGCTTTTCATCCCATTCCCAGTCATCAACATCAGCGTACAAGGTGAAAAAGTCGTACATGTTCCAAACCATAGCTAGTTTTCGAGCCACATCGCCAACATCTTTGTCTTGCATGGCATAATCTTCGCCATTTAACAGCGGTGAGCTCAGTAGTAGCAAGCGTAGTGAGTCAGCACTGTAATTATTGATGATTTCCTGTGGATCAGTATAGTTTTTTAATTTTTTTGATAATTTTTTGCCGTCTTTGGCATTTATAAAACCGGCACAAATCAAATTTTTGAAAGGTGCCTGACCAAATAAGCCAACATTAACAGCGGTCAGGGAATAAAACCAGCCTCTTGTTTGATCAATGGCTTCTACAATAAAATCTGCTGGAAAACTAGCTTCAAATTTTGCTTTGTTTTCGAATGGATAGTGGAACTGAGCAAAAGGCATTGATCCACTCTCGAACCAACAATCTAGTACTTTGCCGATGTGATACAGAGTTACGCCATCTACTTCAAATGTGACATCCATGACATTCGGCAGATGATAATCGTCTAGTTTCTTGCCAGTTAACTGCTCAAATTCCTGAAATGACCCAATAACCTTAACTACTTCTGTTCCGTCGTTGCGCTGACCCTTCCAAACCGGGATGGGAGTAGCCCAATAACGATCTCTGGACAAGTTCCAATCTGGCGCAGATTCAATAATGTTGGCAAAACGGCCATCTCGTAGATTTTTAGGTATCCAACTAGTGCTAGCTCTGCTCTTTTGCATTTCTGACTTCTGAGACTGTATGTCCATGAACCAACTTGGGTGTGCTCGATACATAAGTTTTGTACCACAACGGTGACAATGAGAGTATTCATGCTTTATGTATTCAACTTTTAGAGCAGACTTTTCGGCAACAAGTGTCTTAGCTATTTCCTTATTGACTTCCCAAATGTTGTGTTCCTGCCAACGTCCCTCTGTATAGTTACCATTTTCGTCAACGATAGACACCACAGGAATGTTGTACTGCTTACATAGCTCATAGTCTTCTTCGCCGTAAGCTGGTGCCTCGTGAACAATTCCAGTGCCTTCAGTGTCTGTAACAAAATCGGCAGCTAATACAATATGGGCATTCGGTCCGCGGTTTTCGAACAATGGGTGGTATTTTTTACCAACAAGTTCTTTGCCTTTAACAGTTTTAAGTATCTTATAGTCGAGTTTTTGGTGTTTTTG
>Ga0194055_10001394_pt1 | contig 19714 bp, 21 predicted proteins | sample SepL449m_MetaG_FD_155482 | JGI IMG/M metagenome (GOLD analysis project Ga0194055, IMG submission 155482) | Anoxic zone freshwater microbial communities from boreal shield lake in IISD Experimental Lakes Area, Ontario, Canada - Sep2016-L442-9m | ecosystem: Environmental > Aquatic > Freshwater >...
CGCCATCGCAACCTTTGGCACAAGCCCCAGTTCTCGGCGGCCAAAGTCGGGTCCATCCACCACCGGTTCAGGCGCCACCACCTCCGCTGGCGCCAGCAGCCGTTGAGTTCGATGAAGCGGTTGTTGCACCAATGTCGTTGCCGGCTGAGCCGCCAACTTCGCCGGGAGTTATCGACCCGAACGGTCTAAACGCTCAAGTGATCCGACTCTCGGCGGCTTCACAGCGAAGTTGTCGAGCGGCGCTACTGGTGTTGTCGACGTTGCTCGATCCAGTCGAGGTAGTGGAAGGATTGGTCGCTGGCCATTACCAAGGACGCGATGGGTTGGTCGCGCTTACGAATGTGCGACTCATCTTTGTAAACGACCACGAATGGGCCCCGGATATCCGACTCGTCCCGCTTGGGGCTGGGCTTGCTGTTGAAGGCTGGCAAGATGACCGGACGGCCTCCCTGATCTTTGGCATCGACGGCCAACGGGTGTCGGTCAGCACAATTGCCGATCGATTGATCGCCCAGGAAATGGCGCATCAAGTCAGAGCGAGGGTAGCCGCGCTCTGACCGAACCATTCAAGCAATTGAGACGGCGCTTTTCGCACCACCGGCCTTAGTTGGTATGGTTACAGCTTCCTGCGGACGTGGCTCAGCTGGTAGAGCATCACCTTGCCAAGGTGAGGGTCGCGAGTTCGAATCTCGTCGTCCGCTCCAGAAATGCAGGTCAGGCGCCCTTTTATGGGCGCCTGATTCGCGTCAATGGGTGGCCAGAGTCGCGAATGAGTTACGAGTCGAGTTGCTAAGCTCGCAGTGTGGTCGTCGTGGTTTGCCTCACCCTGGTTAGTTGTGCGCTGCTGGTTCTCGCAGGCGGGTTAAAGGTCAAAAATCCAGCCCCAACCTCGGGCGCAATGCGTGCACTCAAGTTGCCGAACTCGCTCGCGCTCGTTCGATCGCTCGGCATTGCCGAGATCGTGCTGGGGATCGCTGCCGCCATGACCGGTGCTTCGCTGTTATTGGCTTTAGTCGGCGTCGCATACGTAGCCTTCGCGCTCGTTGTTGGACTGGCCCTGAGGGCAGGAACTGATATCCAGTCGTGCGGATGTTTTGGGCAGATCGACATGGCGCCATCTCGACTACATCTTGTTGTCAATGTGGCGTTAGCCACGGTCGCGATCATCGGCGCGATTGTCGGGTTGCCCACATTGGCTGAAACACTTTCGGACCAGCCGCTTGCCGGTGTTCCGTTTGCGGTGGTCACGGCTACCGCTGTCTACCTAATGGTGATAGTGATGACGGTGTTGCCGATGGTTTCGCCGATTCGAGTAGTCCAACTTCACAACCCTGGCAGGATCAAATGAGCGGGTGGCTTCAGCAACAATCGACGAAATTGCTTGAGCGGGTAACCGATCGTCGCGGGTTTCTCGCACGGTCAACGTTGGTGGGAGCGGCAATCGCCACGAACCCGATCCAATATGTGCTCAAGCCTCAATCGGCCTACGCAGCGACCTGTAATTGCCGTGGAAGCTCATGTGCGTGCGGATCGATGTGCTGCGATGGATACACCGAGTTTTGTTGCACGATTATCGGGACCAATACGTGCCCAAGCGGAACCATTGCCGGTGGTTGGTGGAAAGCTGATGGTTCCAATTTTTGTGGCGGGCCCCGCTATTACATCGATTGCAACGTTGCACCTGGCTACAACCCCTGCTCATGTGGATGTGCCAATGGCGATTGCAATAATCGAGCCGCGTGCTGCACCCAGTTTCGTTATGGCCAGTGCCATCAAGAGGTACCGGTCGTTGGCGCGATCATGTGTCGAGTCGTCACCTGCACTGCGCCATGGATTTTTGACCCAACATGCACCACTGCGGCGCTTACCGATAACAAGACCGGTTCTCATGATGCCGCGTGTCTGCACGTCGCGCCGCCAGTCGCCTCGCCTCGAAGTTCCGGCCGCCTTAGTTCGGCCGGATGGTTCCTTGCGGACACACTGATGGCATCGGCCGCAAGTCACTCATTTGTTTATGGGACTTCAGGTGACATACCGATTGTTGGCGATTGGAACGGCGACGGACATGACTCAATTGGCGTGTTTAGAAACGGGATTTGGTACCTGCGTAACACCTTGACCTCGGGCGTAGCTGACATCATCTTGAGCTTTGGCAATCCGGGCGACATACCGGTTGTTGGTGACTGGGATGGCGATGGCATCGATGGGATTGGGGTGGTTCGCAATGGGGTTTGGTATTTGCGGAACACCCTCACATCCGGAATCGCTGAGACGACACTGTCTTATGGCAACCCGGGGGACCATCCAATCGTGGGTCGGTGGCAGGCCGACGCGACCCATGACGGCGTGGGCATTGTTCGAAACGGCATGTGGTATCTGCGAAATCAGTTGACCAGCGGAAACGCGGACCTGAATTTCGCATTCGGTAACCCTGGCGACATCGCGATCGTTGGCGACTGGAGCGGTGGCGGTATCGACACTCCCGGCATCGTGCGCGACTGGACCTGGTTCTTGCGGTCGACCAATACCTCGGGGTTGGCCGACATCAAGACCACCTTTGGCGATCGAACGGACATACCGTTGGTAGGTCGCTTCGGACCAGGACTGGCCAGTGTGCCGGGGGTGGCGCGCTGATGGCTGTTTTGGTCACCATGTTGGCGCTCGCAGTGGCGTTTCTTGGTGTGTTGGTCGCAGGGCTCTTGCGGAGCCATGCCGAGATACTTCGAGGACTCCATGACTTAGGCGTCAACCTTGATCCCGATAGTGATGACAACGATGCGCCGCATCGACACACTCCGAACGGTCGACTCGAAACTCCTCCTGGTGTCCCGCAGCCTCGCTCCAATGAAACTCGAGCCTTCGACGTTTCTGGAATCGACGTTTCGGGCGAGGCAGTTTCAGTGGCCATCGCCGGAACTGACCGTTTGACCTTGCTGGCCTTTTTGTCAAGTTCCTGCCTGACATGTCGGGATTTCTGGCATGAACTTGAATCAGATCGACTTGAAGTCCCCGGTGGTGCGCGCGCCATCATTGTCGCCAAGGGGCTTGATGCCGAGAGCGAATCGGCAATTCGCAAGTTGGCTCCGCGTCGAGTTCAGACGGTGCTGTCGAGCGAAACGTGGATTGACTATGAAGTGCCGGTTGCGCCGTATTTTATTTTGGTTGATGGCACCTTGAATCGGGTTGTCGGCGAAGGCGCTGCGACGAGTTGGGATCAGGTTCGCAACCTGATGGACCAAGCATTGGCAGACGCGGGCTTGGCCGCTGAACGTGGTCGTAACATCTCAAACGGGCCCCGAGCGGAGTCGGCTCGTCAAAACGGCGAGGCTCGTGCTGAACGGATCGACGCGGAGTTGCGCGCCGCAGGCTTCGAACCTGGAGACCCTCGCCTATACCAGCAGCCAGCCTCCGAACCTGGAACGTCGAGGTCGTGAGCCAATGACTGTGATTGCACAATCGGGAATTCAAGTTGACTTGCCTGCTGGGTGGGAAGGACGCATTCAGCGGGGCCCCGACCTCATCGCTCCGGCTGGCGGGGCACTCAATGACGGACTGTTGGCCAACGGCGGCCGTTTTTACACCGTGGTTCACGCGGCGAACTTTGCCTTGCCGACTGAGGTCGCCGATTATGGCGGAGGTGCCGTTGAGGTCATGGGCCGCAAAGACCTGTTGGTGGTGCTGTGTGAGTTCGGACCCGAAAGTGTCGGCCAGCCCATGTTTGCCTCGGCGGGTTTACCTACGGTGACAGCAAATGATTTCGGGACGCAGTCCATGCAACGGGTCATTGAAGGACAAGGCGGATGTCAGAAGTTCTTCACGGTGCAAGGACGTGCTTTTTGTTTGTATGTCGTCGTCGGTTCATACCTCCGACGGTTCCGAACCGTGCCGTTAATCAACGAACTCATTCGAGGAATCACCATCACATGAATGGCGCCAAAAACCCCAACGTCACTTTCCAACTGAACGACCTACATGAGGTGAGGAGTCTTCATGAGTGAACTGATCGTTGTACTCGCAGTCGTTGTCGCAATCGCGGCGGCGGTGAGGTCCACGTGGTCACCGTGTGGCCTGTCGATGTTGTCGACAATTACACCAATGGGCGAACGCGGACGGGGCCGTCGATTCTCAGTGACCGCTGCGTGGTTCATCGTGGGTGCGGTCATGGGAGGACTGACGCTTGGTCTCGGCGCAGCGGCATTAGCTGCGCTTGTCAGCGTCGCTGGTCCATCCGTTGCCATGGCACTGGGCTTGGCGTCCGTCGCAGCATGGATTACCGCTGGATCGGATCTCAACGTCGTCGGGCGACAGTTTCCCAACCATCCGCGGCAGGTCAACGAACAGTGGCTCGACCGCTACCGGGCCTGGGTCTATGGCGCCGGTTTTGGCTGGCAAATCGGCGTCGGCGTCGCCACTTACATCATGACCGCAGCGGTGTACCTCGTCGTAGTCCTCGCCGCGCTAACCGCTTCGCCGTTGGTAGCGTTAGCGATTTGCGGATTTTTCGGCCTCGTTCGAGGACTTGCCATTCTGCTAACTGCTCGAATCACCACGCCTGTTCGTTTGCGGGCATTTCATCGTCGTTTCACTGCATTAGCGGAGCCGGTGAGAATTGCGGTTATCGCGGTGCAATTGCTTGTAGCTTGCATCGCAGCTGCTGCGGTGTGGGGTGTTGTGGCCGCCGCGGTATCGCTCGTGGTTGTTGTGGTGATGGTGTCCATGGCACGGCGGACATCGACCCGACCGGTTCGCGATGCGGGCGTCGCGGTAGCTGGCTAGCTTTGGTGGCCCAACACGATCAGGAGACTCGGACCATGGACGAATCAGTTCGCCAGCACAAATACAGCCTTGACGAGTCGGAAATGCCAACGACTTGGTACAACATCGTGCCGGACTTGCCGAGTCCACCTCCGCCGGCGCTTCACCCTGGCACGCTGCAGCCAGCAGGCCCTGATGACTTCGCTCCCTTGTTCCCGATGGACCTCATAATGCAAGAGGTTTCCATGGATCGTTACATCGAAATTCCCGGCGCGGTCCTTGACGTCTATCGTCAGTGGCGGCCATCGCCGCTGTATCGAGCGCATCGCCTCGAGGCAGCTCTCGGTACCCCGGCGCGTATCTATTACAAGTACGAAGGCGTTAGCCCTGCGGGTAGCCACAAGCCAAATACCGCTGTTCCTCAGGCCTATTACAACGCGAAAGCGGGGGTGAAGAAACTGACGACCGAAACCGGTGCCGGGCAGTGGGGTACGGCATTGGCGTTCGCGTGTGCACTGTTCGACCTTGAGTGTGAGGTTTGGCAGGTCGGGGCGAGCTATGACCAAAAGCCGTATCGCCGACTGATGATCGAGACATTTGGTGGCGTGGTTCATCGGTCGCCGTCGGCGTTGACCGAGTGTGGCAAGGCCTACCTCGAAAGTGATCCGAATCATCCTGGATCGCTTGGCATCGCGATTTCGGAAGCGGTCGAGGTAGCGGCGCAAGACCCAGAAATTCGCTATGCCCTCGGGAGCGTGTTGAACCATGTGCTGCTTCATCAAACGGTGATCGGCGAAGAGGCATTGTTGCAACTAAAGAAAGCGGGCGAGACTGGCCCTGATGTCATCGTGGGTTGCACCGGTGGCGGCTCAAACTTTGCCGGCCTGTCGTTTCCGTTCTTGCGCGAAAAACTTGCTGGAAACATGAACCCGATTATTCGGGCAGTCGAGCCAGCGTCGTGCCCTTCTCTTACTCGCGGTGTGTATGCCTACGATTTTGGCGATGCCGCCGGCATGACGCCGCTCATGAAGATGCACACCCTCGGGCACGATTTTGTGCCCGACCCGATTCATGCGGGCGGGCTTCGCTATCACGGGATGTCCCCCCTGATCTCGCACATATACGAGTTGGGTCTCATGGAAGCGATCGCATTGCCGCAGTCGGAATGTTTCGCCGCGGCTATCCAATTCGCCCGCACTGAAGGAATCGTCCCAGCTCCCGAACCAACTCATGCGCTCGCCGCCGCAGTGCGCGAGGCGCTCAAAGCGAAAGAGACGGGCGAGGAGACGGTAATCCTCACCGCATTATGTGGTCACGGCCACTTTGACCTGGCGGCTTACGACGCGTACCTGTCTGGTGCCATGGCAGACGAAGATGTCACCGACGAGCGTTTATTGGCCGCGTTGTCGACCGTTCCGCAGGTTGACTGATTCACGCGACTACCGCGTTGAATTCGGCGATGTGACGTAACGCTAAGAACCAGTTACAGAGCTCACCTGGCGACATGGTGCTTGGAACAGTTGTTGATTCCACTAGCTCTTGGGCCCGATGAGTCCACTCGGTGACTCCGGTCACGGTTTGTGCGCGCGTGCATGCGGCGACACTGGTAGCTAATTCAGCGGTTCGGTCGCCCGAAATCCCATTTCGGTGAAGCCGCCAATCGAGCAACTGCAGGCCAGCTCGGACCATCGAACAGTGATCGAGACATTCGCCAGCGGCAATGAATGCATGTGCCAATACAGCATCACGCGGGTCAAGGGCTTCTAGGGGCCAAATCCATTCCGCAACTGGTCTTGGCCCCAGCAGTCGAGGAGCGGACCGGTCGAGCACCGTTTTCGCTTCGAGCGATGACGGATCTTCTTTGAGTAGTGCGTCAGCACCACAGGCCATCATGGCGATCGTCACCCCATCGTGGGGCTGGAAACCGATGAAACGATCAGCAAGGCGGGTGGCACGCTGGCCAATTTCGCCCGGAATACCCAGAGCGGCCTGTCCCAGCGACCAATAGCAGCTTCCTAAATGTCGTTCGCGTACCAATGGGCGATACGCGAGTTCGGTTACAACATTCCGGATTCGATCGGTGGTGGGATAATTGATGATTCGGCGGACGCGACGAAGTAAGGCTGGAGCCATCTGCTGTTGCATGCTTGGCTCGCTCGCTGCGACGGCAGCGAGAGCCCAAGGCACCACGGGTGCCATTTCATACTCGGGACCGAACGCGACACTTGCGAAACCGGCCTGAAGTTGGTCCAAACTGATGAGGTTTCTGGACGGAAAGGTCATGGTGGTTCGAAAACTCCTTGGTCGATTCCAGTGACGAAAACAATTCTCGAATTCTGATCATCGCCGCTGAAGATGTGGGCGGGCAGGGTCTTTTGTCCCGAACTGATGCCAGATTTCTGGCTCAATCGCACTCGTTCGCAAACTACGCTGCTCAAGCGATGACCCTCTCGTCTGATGACCTCGTCGACAGCGTTCTTTCATTGATGCCCGATGCGGCAATCGTGATTGACTCTGATGGCCGAATCCTTCAGGTCAACTGGATGACCCAACAGCTCTTTGGCTATTCACCTGAAGAAATCGTGGGCAAGCATGTTGAGGTACTCGTACCCGAAAGATTTCGCGCTGGACATCGATCCCATCGACGTTCCTATACCGAAAGTCCCCACCGACGCGCCATGGGGGTTGGTCTTGAACTATTTGGCCGCCGGATTGACGGCTCGGAATTTGCGGTCGATATCAGCTTGGCATCAATCAGGATTGGCGATGGATTATCAGTCATCGCTTCGATTCGCGATGTGACTGATCGTCGCGATGCCGAGGCCGCGCAAAGTCGATTGGCCGCGATCGTTGAATCGTCGGCAGACGCAATTATTTCGACGACAGCTGAGGGAATTGTTGTGAGTTGGAACCCTGGCGCTGAACGCGTGCTGGGATATAGCGCGGTCGACGTCGTCGGAGTTGACGTGCGCACGATGATTCCTGAGCCTGGACTTGTTGAGCTCAATGCGCAGCTAAGCGAAGTGAAATCGGGTCAATTTGCTGGCCCACGCGATACCGAATGGCGCCACCGCGACGGCACGATGATCCCGGTGGTCGTCGTTGTGTCACCAATGCGCTCGACGAATTCGGGGCTGGTGGGGTACTCAGTGATGGTCCGAGATATCACCGAACGAAAGCGCACCGAAAATCAGTTGCGTGAACTGCTGGTTCAAGGTGAACTTCAAGCACGTTGGCTGACCGTGATGGCACAACTTCGCCTCGAGTTGCTCGCAAGCGAGGTGCTCGAACCAGTCTTAGAACTCATTTGCGAATCGCTTTGCGAGTTGCTGAAAGTTGAGACGGCGATCACCGCGATCGGTTGGCCAGCAGAATTTGTTGCCGGCAGCGGACTAACCCGACCCGCGTTGAATGTCGGTACGAAGTTCGCGGTGCCACGATCGAAGCAAATGCCCTTTATCGAGGTACTAGCTGATCTTGATAGCGCGCTCCAAGGGCAATTCGGTTCACCCCGAGTGCTATTTGTGCCGATCAATCTCGAAGTCGGAACAGCCGGCTTTTTGATTTGCGGAATCGATGAGGCGCCGGATGAGACCGGAATGTTGATAGCGATAAGTTTGGCCGATCAGGCCGCTTTAGGCATTGAACTCGCTCGGGCAAGGCACGACCGAGAGCAGTTGTTGATCGGCGATGAACGAGAGCGGATCGCTCGCGATTTGCATGACTTGGTGATTCAAAGGTTGTTCGCATCGGGTTTGATCCTGCAAGGGGCATTACCGCTTGTCGAAGACGCGCGAGCGACGGACCGATTGAGCAAAGTCGTGGATGAACTCGATGAGACTATCCGTGAAATTCGGACGACGATCTTTACGTTGGCTCCCCCGCCGATAGCGGCTGCGGGTATCCGGGTCGAACTCCTGCGGGTGCTGAACGATGCCAGCCGAGTGCTTGGGTTTGAGCCGTCGATGCGATTCGACGGACCCATTGACAGCGCGGCCAACCCCGTTATCACTCCACAGATTCTGGCCGTAGTTCACGAGGGCTTATCGAATGTGGCGCGTCATGCCCATGCCACTTCAGCGGCCGTTGAAGTGTCCACTGATGGAAAGGAATTCGTCGTCGTCATTCGAGACGACGGCGTTGGCATCGGAGATATCGAAGGCGGAAGTGGACTGCGGAATATACGATCCCGCGCCGATGAGTTGGGCGGAACGTTCGAAATCGGTCCGATAGACGGCGTTGGAACTCGAATTGAATGGCGGGTACCAGTCAACGAGTCGCGATAAGTGCGATCCTCGATCTACGCCTCACAGTGCGCTGTTTGATGGACACCCTTTGAGGTAACGCCCATGTAGGCGATCGGGACTGATGCCCGCGAACCGGTGAGTCGTGTCACTCTTGAGGTCAAATGCGGCCAATGCAGACGCGATTTGATCGGGGTCGGTGATGACCCGCGAGCGGCCCTGGACAAAGACAACCCATCCGACTTGATCATCCAAATCGAGTTCGTCGACTTCGGCTGCAACCACCGAATCCCGGAACGCATCCAACAATCGAGTGTGACCTTGAATGAGCACGACGATCTCGAGCGATCCGTTGAATTCGATCATGCGGTAGCCAACCAGAACGATATTGGGTAGTGCATTGAGTGACACTGCTAGGCGAGCCTTCGCCCGCGATGCGAGCAACGTGAGACACACATCGTGACCGAGGACCGAATCAGGATCGGTATTGGCAAAGAAATTGGACGGGAACGGCTCCATGCCAGCCATCTTCGACGATCTCAACAGGCGAAATAAGGGCATAACGTCCCAAATCGAAGAAGGTCATTGGTCCCTAGTGAAACGAGTTCTTGCGGTGGAAGATCACATCACTAACCGAGATTTCGATCATTGGGAGTCAAGATGCGAGTACTAATCGTGGAAGAACAGCTGGGTTCGGGAACTCAGGCTGAAAGCGCGTTGCACGCCGCGGGACATGTGACCACCTCTTGTTCTGACCCGACTGCGGCTGCGCCTTGTAACGGGCTTGTCCACAAATCGCAGTGCCCGCTTGACGAAAGTGCAATTGACGTTGCCGTTCTGGCTCTCAACCCCGAAAGTGGTGAGGCTGTTCGCGTTCCCGCTGGATATGTGTGTGCCCGGAGGGCCAGTATTCCGCTCGTAGTTCTTGGCCCGACGGACCGTTTGGGGTTCGCTTCCGAAGACAGCGGACTTGCGCCGACCGCTGACGAACTCGTGGACGTAGTCGAGCAGACCGCTCGGCGCCCATTGCGGGCTCACTCCGAAGCATCAAACGCTGCAGCCCGTGAAGTGCTTGACCAACACGATCTCGAGACAGTTGACGTGAGCTCATGGGTCGAGCGGTCAGCGGGTCGCCTGCATGCTCGGATCGTTACCAGCGAGCCGGTAGACGCAGCCGTTACTCAGATGTTGGCTGTTCGCGCCCTCAGCGCCATTCGTGAAGTTGACCCGACTGCGTCGGCAATTGGTATTTCCGTAGAGACCTAGACGTTCAGGTCGACTTTTTTTGCCGTTCGGAGAGGCGTGCGGCGTAGACAGCTGCCTCGGTACGGCGTTGCATTCCCATCTTCGATAATAGATTCGAGACGTAATTTTTGATCGTCTTTTCGGCCAAGAACATTCGTTCTGCAATTTCGCGGTTGGTAAAGCCCTCGGCCAGAAGATCAAGCAGTCGACGTTCTTGGTCAGTTAAGCCGGCGATGAGTTCGTCTTCAGGGCTTCCATTGCGAAGTCGTTCAAGCACGCCAGCAGTGAGCACCGGATCGAGCAGTGACTGGCCGGCGGCAACTTTCGTTACTGCCTCAATGAGATCGTTGGATCGAATTTGCTTGAGCACGTAGCCCGATGCGCCAGCCATGATTGCGTCAAAAAGCGCTTCATCATCTGAATACGAAGTCAGCATGAGGCAGTGGAGGCCGGGGTCCTTGGATCGCAACTCTCGACAAACCTCGACCCCGTTGCCATCGGGGAGTCTGACATCAAGGACAGCAACATCGGGTCGAATGGCTGGGATTCGACGAATCGCTTCTTCGGCGGTAGAGGCTTCGCCGACCACTTCCATTTCGCCGGTGCCTTCAAGTAAGTCACGTACACCTCGGCGAACGATTTCGTGGTCGTCAAGGAGAAAGACTCGAATCATCTCGTTAGCTTCGCGCATGGAACTGTCCTGGGACGCGAAACGAGCCGCCGGCCGAAGCCGACGACTCGCAAGTCGCACGTCGATTCGTGAGAACTGACGTTAGGAAAATCAGATGGGGCGGACGTTCTGGGCTTCTTCACCCTTACGGCCCGGAGCCACGTCGAACTCGACTTTTTGGCCCTCATCGAGGGACTTGTAGCCTGAGCCTTGGATGTTTGAGTAGTGAACGAACACGTCGTCACCTGACTCGCGGCTGATGAAACCGAAGCCCTTCTCGGAGTTGAAGAACTTCACTGTACCTGTAGTCACTTTTGTCTCTTTTTCTTTGATTGCGAGATGACCTGATTGGCACCCCGTCTAAACACCCTAGGGGACAAATCGCCCCAGCTGCTCAAATCTGTTGCTTTTTGCTGATTTTTCGGTTGCCAATCGTTGCGGCGCATGGGAGTCAGACCATTTGGGAAAACCCGATCTAGGGTGGACAAATGGTTGATCGCCGGCGGTCATGGTGGGGTTGGGGTTGGGAGGATCAAACTCCCGACGCACGGCAAACCGCGGCGATCGCAGCAACTATTGCGTCGCGTTTCGATGTTCCCGAGTTAGCAATTCGCGAACCGATAGCGCTGCGCGCTTTGGATTTACCGGATCCTCGGCTCGTCCCGCCGACGGCGCTCGCGTCGATGTGTTCGACCGACCGGTATGACCGCGCTGGCCATACCCACGGGAAGTCCTATCGCGACATCGTGCGCAATTTCCGTGGCGAGCTTGCGTTTGCACCAGATGTGGTTGCTAAGCCCCGCGATGAGGCCGACGTGATCGCGCTACTCGAGTGGTGTTCGGCCGTCCGAGCCGCGGCCATTCCATACGGAGGAGGATCGTCGGTTGCCGGTGGAGTTGAAGCCGATATTGGCGATGGGTACTCGGGGGCCGTTTCGATCGACCTCACCAATCTCGATCGGGTACTCGAGATCGATCGAGTGAGTCGTGCGGCGCGTATTCAGGGCGGAGCGTTGGGTCCGGTCCTTGAGCAGCAACTTCGGCCCGAGGGTCTGACTTTGCGCCATTTTCCTCAGTCGTTTGAGTTCTCGACATTGGGTGGTTGGCTGGCAACGCGATCAGGCGGGCACTACGCGAGCGTCTATACCCACATCGACGACCTCACCGAGTCGATGCGGGTAGTTACTCCTTCGGGGATCAGCGAAAGCCGGCGCCTTCCTGGATCGGGCGCCGGGCCGTCGCCCGATCGCATGTTCCTCGGTTCTGAGGGCACGCTTGGAATCATCACCGAAGCATGGATGCGATTACAGGATCGGCCGGTGCATCGATCCTCGGCCGGGGTTTGGTTCCCGAGCTTTGGTCAAGGTGTCGAAGCAGTGCGAGTGATTTCACAGTCGGCGTTGTTTCCGACCAATTGTCGCCTCCTCGACCCGGGCGAAGCATCGTCGTCTGCAGGCGCGACTGGTGGCGCGGCGGTACTCGTGCTCGGATTCGAGTCAGCCCACCACCCGGTTGACCACTGGCTCGCTAGTGCGCTTGAGATCTGCGCTGTTCACGGCGGCACACTGCCAGAGCCAGCCCGATCGAGCTCAATCGCTCAGACGACCACGAGCAAACCATCCGAAGCATCGGCTGGAGCGGTTGAAACCTGGCGCAATGCGTTCTTGCGAGCGCCCTACGGACGCGATGCGCTCGTCGCGATGAGCGTGATAGCCGAAACGTTTGAAACCGCCTGCACGTGGGACCGATTCGACGAGTTACACGCGGGAGTGACTGAAGCGGTGACCAACGCAATGCAGGAAATATGCGGCGGCGGAACGATCACCTGTCGATTCACCCATATCTACCCTGATGGACCGGCGCCCTATTTTTCGGTGATTGCTCCGAGTCGATGGGGGAGCGAACTGAGCCAATGGGCCGAGATTAAGGCTGCAGCTTCCGACGCGTTGATCACTCACGGCGGCACGATCACTCACCATCACTCGGTTGGTCGTGACCATCGACCGTGGTACGACCAGCAACGGCCCGACGTTTTCGCGTCCGGACTTCAGTCATTGAAAGCGACGTTGGATCCTGCGGCGGTATTGAATCCGGGCGTGTTGTTCGAGCCATCGCGAGGGTCGCGAACGTGATCGCAAAGCGATTCGTTGTCGTCACCATCATGATCGGATGTGTCTTTTTGGCAACCGGTGCTGCTTCGTCGTTTGCCGAAGATCAACCGTCAGTCACGGCACCGAATTCGACTCTTCCGCCGTCGTCGACCGTTATGAAGGTGATTGCTGAGACTCCTTATTATCAACATGGTCCAACGTTTGATTCGTACCTTCCCGTTGACGGCAAATCACGCCACCCCGCGCTGATCTTGATGCACGGTGGCGGCTGGCAAGGCGGAGACAAACTCGAACTCGCTCCGTTCGCGGTGCGTGCCGCGCAGGAGCAGCATTGGGCGGCGTTTGCGGTGAATTATCGGCTTAGCAACACTGACAAGGTCGCTTGGCCTGACGAAGTTCACGATGCCCAGGCAGCGATCCGATACATCGTCTCCCACGCTGATACCTATGACATTGATCCGAATCAAGTCATGATTTTGGGAGCATCAGCTGGTGCGAACTTGATGGCGCTGGTGTCAGAAGTCGGGACGGTGAACCCGATAAGCGGCAAGGCGGTTGGGACAAACCAAACCCTGGCAGTGCCCATCGTGGGCGCCGCCCTGTGGTCGCCACCGGTCAATCTCGCCCATCTCGTTGCACTCCATGGCAATCCACCCGAAGATTGCGGGCTGCATACATCGTGCGACTTCATTTGGAGCACGCCGGTCATTGTCAACTATCTCGGGTGTCTGCCGGCCATTTGTCCAAAGAAATATGCTGACGCCTCACCGATCACTTGGGTTTCGGCTCGCACTGCGCCGTCGTACATCGCGAATTCGACCGAAGAATTGGTCCCAATCGCGCAGGTCCAGGAGTACGCCACCGCGCTGCAGGCCGCAGGCGTGAAAGTTGAATTCGACATTTTGCCCGGCCAACGCCATGCAGCCGAGTTCGGAGACGAAATCTGGCCCCAGACGGTTGCGTTTTTCTCTGCGCTGCTCCCGCAACAAGCTGATTCGGAATTAGTAGACGTGCCATCCCGCGGCGATGCTCGCGGGGTCGGGATCGCGCTGGTTATCGCTGCGATCATTATCGGATGGAGCTTGTTCGAACTTCGGCGGCGCGCTCATCGTGCGCAACGCCACGCCTAGCCCGCTGAGCGCGCTAGATCGCTAGGTCGCCAGCCGGTCTGAAGCGCAATGGAATCCACTCTCCCAGGCGATCGAGCAGGTACCGATTGGAATGACGCAGGAGGTGGTTGTCTCCGGGCAGGATCTCGACGTCGCCGTGGCCAACGAGCATGCGCACGACGTTGCTGGCCTCCGGTGGCAGTAGCTCATCTGCATCGCCGTGCAGCAACAAGATTGGAGCCTCTAGTAAGTGTGCGGGTTCACAGCCGGCCGATTGGGTAGCAAGCGTTACTACGCCGGCAGCATGACCCCCGAGCGCGATGGCGGCGTTAATTGCGACGGCTCCGCCAAAACTATGGCCGACGACAACAAATCGTCTCGCTCCGACGCGTGCGGCGATGTCTGCCGCAGCCGTGACATCAGCGACGCAGCGAGCCAAATTGTTGGGCGTTCGATAACTAATCCGAATCGATCCGATCCCTGCGTCGGTGAACTGCTCGCCGAGATCGGCGTAGAGCCCGTCGGCTGGTCCGAGGAGTCCGCCCATCGCTCCGCCGCAGAGCAACACCACATCGTGGGCATCACGCGGACCGTGCCACAACAACGTGAGAAGGCCTTTCATCGTGTACAACTCGACGTGATCAACTCGGTCGGTGATCGCTTTTTCTTGGACGGCAAGAACCTGAAGTTCGTCAAGAGGCTGTCGCGGGGACGCGTTGGTTGGATCAGTCATACTCCCCGATGATCGCGCATGACTTGATGTGTCGGGGGATGGAACCGGTCACGCTAAGGTGGGACCTCGCTGGCGGCGTGGCCGAATGGCTTAGGCAAGGGCCTGCAAAGCCCTGTACGTGGGTTCGATTCCCACCGCCGCCTCCCATCGCTGTGACCTGCATTCGTGCAGGTCACAGCTCGTTTTAGGACCAGTTACGATGGCGTTTACTGATTATCGATCTGTCTTCGGTCCGTCTTGTGTCAGCCAACCTCACTGGTGTTCCCGATAACTGTGAGCGGTTGTTTCCGGTTCGTTGCCAGTAACTCGCCATACGAATCGGTGATGTGCGACGATGCAGAATCGACGTGAATGGAAGGCAATGCGATGACGCATCCCTACAACGAGGTTCGTGCGGCGGCTGACGCGTACGTCGCGTTGCGTGGTCAAATTGAGACCGGTGATGCGACGTGGGTCGACCTCGCAGTTTTCTATACCGATGACATCGTCTATATCGACCCAGCCTGGGGCCGGGTCGAAGGCATCGACGAGGTGCGGACCTTCATGGTTGAAAGCATGCTCGGCCTCGAAGATTGGTCGTTTCCGATTGAGTATGTAGCGATTGACGGTGACACGGTCGTGGTCAAGTGGACCCAACAACTTCCCGGTAGCCGTGCCGATGGCTCGCGTTTTGAACAATCGGGCTATTCGACGTTGGTTTACGCCGGCGGCGGAAAATTTTCCTACGAGGAAGATCTGCTGAATATGGCCCACGTGTTGGAGGACTTAGCAGCAAGCAAGTGGCGTCCTCATGCGGGATTCACTGCGCCGCCGACCGCACCAGATCGAAATTTTGATCGGCCGACCTAATGGTCTCACCTTCCCAGTTGGGCCAAGCGACGGTGGCTCATGAAGTTAACTGAAATGTTGGATTTGTCTGTTCACGGCCCGGATACGTTCGTGGGAAACGGACCTCGTTATCCGTGGGGCGGTTTGTATGGCGGACAAATTGTTGCTCAGGCGCTCCAAGCGGCGATAGAGACCGTTGAGGGTCGCTTCATAGCGCACTCGATACGGGCATTTTTTATTCGGCGCGGGGACCACACCGAACCAGTGCGTTATGAGGTTGACCGGATTCGTGACGGGCGTTCGTTTTGTACTCGCCGGGTCGTGGCGCGTCAGGCCGTCGGGGTCATCTTGAACCTCGAAGCATCTTTCCAAGTCCCCGAAGACGCCGCCGATATCGAGACGGTGTCGTTGCCGCGCGACATACCTCGTCCGAATGAACTTGTCGAAGATTCGTGGACAACTGTTTTCCAGCGAGCGTTCATTCCTCGTGATCGACTTGATCTCGCGGATCGTTCTGGAGCGGGGCGTGCTGCAGCTTGGCTGCGAGTCAACGAAGACATTGGCGACACCGTTGCTGCTCAGCAAGGAGCGCTCGCGTACCTGTCCGATGACCTGCCTACCGATGCCGTTGTGCGCGCTCACCCGGTGGGATTAGAGCCGCAAGAAACGTTTCACGAATCACTGTTTACCGCCAGTCTCGACCACACGATTTGGTTCCATCGCCAAACCAAAGCCAACCGCTGGCACCTCTATGACTTCACCTGCCAGACCTTTGTTGGGGGCCGTGGCTTAGCGACGGGTCATGTGTTTGACGAGGACGGCACTCACGTCGCGACCATCGCCCAAGAAGTGTTGTTGCGCGACTCCCGCCAGCGGTGACCGCGTTGGGGAGTATTGGGTGAACTGCCAACCCATCTCGTTCTACGATGCCTGATCGCAGTAATTGGAGGACGTCGTGACGATCATCTCGAATGACTTAGATCTGGTAGAGCGGGCTCGAGCGCTTACCTCACTGATTGAGGCCGAAGCTGATCGCGCTGATCAAAACGGGACGATGACTCCGGCGATCGTTGACGCGCTTTGGGACGCCGGGATGTTCAGCCTGTTGGTTCCCTCCGAACTTGGGGGACTCGAAACCGACATCGTCACCAGTTTGGCGGTGTTCGAAGAACTCGCTTATGCCGATGGTTCGACTGGTTGGACGGCAATGGCTAATGCCACGAGTTCGTGTTTCGCTGCGATCTACGCCGGTGACGACGCGGTCGCTGAAATGTTTGGTACTGATGTCAACGGTCAACCGATTCGTGCCATTCATGCTGGGATGCTGGGACCGATGGGTGAAGCGACGGCGGTCGATGGCGGATATATCGCGTCGGGCAAGTACCAATTTGGAAGCGGTTCGGGCCATGCCACTTGGCTTGGTGCGGGGGTGATGGAAATGGCTGGCGGTGAACCGGCAGTCACGGCACTCGGATTACCCGCGATGCGGGTGATGTTGATGGCACCTGACCAAGTTGAGTTTCAAGGCAACTGGGATGTCATGGGCCTTTCGGGGACGGGCAGCTTTGACTACGTGGTCGATGACGTGGTGGTTCCCGATGACTTCACCTTCTTGTTGCTCGAGGCATCAGCGTTGCGGGGCGGTCCGATGTTCGCTATTGGATTGTTCGCGATTACCGCTGCCGGTCATGCCGGTTTTGCGCTCGGCGTAGGCAAGCGTGCCTTACACGAGGTTTTGGCTCTTGCCCGTACCAAACAGCGTCTTGGTGGTGCACCGATTGCCGAGCAGCAATTGTTCTTGCACGATTTTGCGATTCACGACGCGGCAATGCGATCGGCGCGGGCTTATACCTTCGAGACTTTTGCCGACGCGGAAGCAACCGTCATGGCGGGCGATGCGGCGAGCATCGAACAGCAGCAGCGCATGCGTCAGTCGACGACCTATGCCACCCGCGTCGCTGCTGATGCGGCTCGGTTCGCTTACACCTGGGCCGGATCAAGTGGCCTTCGTAATCCGAGCATCGTGCAGCGATGTTTCCGTGACATTCATGCTGGTACCCAACACTTATATGTCGACAACAACACCTTGACTGGTTTCACCGAAGCGATGTTGTCGAACGGACCGATGTGAACGGTTGCGCTTGCCATGACTGAGGAACACAACGCCGAGTTAGTGAGGTCGACGCGTGACCCGCTCGCCACTGGCCTGCAACTCAAGACGTGGCTCCGCGGTTTATTGCCCGATGGCGCTGAGCCGGATGTGGTGTCGGTGACGGTTCCGGAATCAAACGGGATGTCGAGTGAGACGTTGCTGTTCGACGCAACGTGGATTGATTCAATCAACGGCGACCTGCGACGAACATTCGAACTGGTGGCTCGAGTTGCCCCTGATGTGAGCGACGTGCCTGTGTTCCCCGACTACGACCTTGAATTGCAGTTTCGGGTGATGCAACTGGTGGCGGATCAATCCAATGTGCCAGTTCCTTCGGTGCGTTGGCTCGAGACCGACGCTACCGCGGTCGGTGCGCCATTTTTCGTGATGGATCGCGTCGCGGGACGCGTTCCTCCAGACGTGATGCCCTATCCAATGGGAAGCTGGTTGTCCGAAGCTGACCCAACTGATCAGCGCAAACTGCAAGATGCCAGCGTTGCGGTTGTAGTTGGCATCCACGGCATTGATGTTGATGGCATCGACACCGAGTTTCTTGAACTCGCCGTGCCGGGGGCAACGCCTTTGCGCCGCCATGTCGCGAATCAACGCCGGTACTACGACTGGATGCGCGAAGGCGTTGACTATCCGGTCATCGACGAAGCTTTTATATGGCTCGACGAGCGTTGGCCCGAAGTCGAAGGGCCAACGGTCATTAGTTGGGGCGATGCTCGGATCGGCAACATTATGTTTGACGAATTCGAACCAGTCGCGGTGCTTGACTGGGAGATGGCGGCGCTGGGAACCGCAGGAATCGACTTGGGATGGATGGTCTTTTTGCATGACTTCTTTCAAGACGTCTGTCGCGTCTTTGAGCTCGAAGGAATGCCTGGCTTTATGCGATCCGGCGATGTAGTTGCAACGTATGAAACGCTTTCCGGTCATTCGGTTCCCGACATGGAGTGGTATCAGGTGTATGCGGCGCTGCGCCATGCAATTGTCATGGCTCGTGTGCATCAACGGTCGGTGCACTTTGGCGAGGCTGACGAGCCTGAAAATCCTGACGATGCCGTGATGCACTGCGAGCTACTTCGACGCATGATGGCGGGCAACTATCACCGGTGAGTGGGAGTCGACGGTGCGGTCAGGTCAGTCGATCGGCCGCGACGTAACTGCTAGCCGCAGCGGCAGCGGCAATCGCGACGAACGGAAGTGCGCGACGAAATCCTAATTTTCGAACCGCGAGCAAACCCGCGGTCGCATCCACGATGTCCGATAGGGCTCCCGCAAGTGCCCAACTGCGGACCGGTGCACCTTCGGCGAGCGCGTGCATCGTGCCGAGACCGAGCGCGAGATCTCGAGCACCCATGGCGCGAATCGCAACTTTTGTGGCGGGGTTATAGGCCTCGGGGCCAATCCATCGGCTCCCACTGGTTCCGGGAGTGAGTACTAGCGCCGCTCCGACGACGATTCGTCCCGCGTTGAGGCTTCGCAACAGTTGGCGATGATCCATGGTCGAGTCTCCCATGAGTGCTGTCGGCACATGAACTCGAGCGCCGTTTCAGTCGATCGCGAACTCGCTGGTAGGGTACGGAACCGCACTGGACCATTAGCTCAGTTGGTTAGAGCACCTGCATGACGCGCAGGGGGTCGGGGGTTCGAATCCCTCATGGTCCACCCGTTGTCATTTTCACAACGTTTATCTAAGTCGGGGCTACCACGCGTATCTGATCGCTTAGGCATAATCGCCTTCGCTCCAAACCCTGCCTACCCGCGGCGGCCGGCATATCTGCACGACCTGACCGCACGGCACTTGCAGGCGGTGTTGTCCTTCGCGGCCTCCGCGGTATTGTGACCGTTGACCTCACCA
>Ga0194055_10001395_pt1 | contig 19711 bp, 18 predicted proteins | sample SepL449m_MetaG_FD_155482 | JGI IMG/M metagenome (GOLD analysis project Ga0194055, IMG submission 155482) | Anoxic zone freshwater microbial communities from boreal shield lake in IISD Experimental Lakes Area, Ontario, Canada - Sep2016-L442-9m | ecosystem: Environmental > Aquatic > Freshwater >...
GTAAAAAAGATAGCAGGCGATATCCTCGATGGGCAGTTAGCTGAAATTACAGTCATGAAGAAACTATTAGTAAAGTCCAAGTAGAGTCGGGTTACTTTAAAAGATGAAGAATTCAGTTTTAAAAAGAGTTACTTATCGATATCTTGTGTTCACACTTATTTGCCTGTCGGCATTTAATAGCCAGGCAAGTGCTGAGACTCTCGATTCCGTCTCACACATCCATCAAGTAAAAGTTGTAGAGAAAAAAGTGTTGGTCTTAACTCATGAAGGCCTTTATGAGCTTGTCAGCAAAAATAATATGAAGATAGTTGGAAAAGATAAAATAGATGTGATGGGATTTACAACCTTACGAAGGATTCTTTTTGCTAGTGGGCACCCTTCCCAAGGGTCAGAAGCCCTAAATCCCATTGGCCTCGTCAAGTCAATCGATGGCGGATTAACTTGGAAATCTGTTTCTCTGGTCGGAAAAGTAGATTTTCACTTCCTCGAGGGGGCGGGAAGCGACCTATACGGCGCAGACTCACAGAATGGGGATTTGATGTACTCGCCAGATTCTGGGAAGAGCTGGAGCCCGCTAGGAACAAATACCTTTACAGATATTGCAGTCTCACCCACGATGCCAGGGATGGCTGTGGCGATTAAGGACCATCAATTACTGATCACCATGGATGCTTTTAAATCAACAAGAGAAATCAGGAATAGTCCTAAATTTACACAGGTCGAATGGCGCAACTCTGGTCTTTTCGCTTTAAGTGGTACTTCGCTTTACACATCATCAAGTAATGGAAATACCTGGAAAAAGCTGAATACATTTAAAGGAGTGACCGGGATTCTTAGTGCCAGTGATCAGTTGATATTGGTGACCGTGGGCTCAAATATCTACACGTCATCAAACAATGGCAGAGAATTCAACTTATTTTCTTAATCCGGCTTTTAGGGCAACTTTTCTTATTATTCGTCAGAAAAAATACCTATCAGTGTGTATTAATCCTAGGGTTTTTCTCTGCCCTCATAAAAAATTTTTTATGTGTTGATATCTTCTTGTGTCAACCTTTCGAGATGCATACATGACTGGTGGTGCATAATGTTAGGAAATCAACTTCGCGACGATGGCATTCATGAAGGAGAGTCATGGCGAGAGTTCTGGAAACTATCTATTGGAAAGTGCTTCCAGGTGGTGAGAGGGAAAATGAAAAACTCGCTCGGAAGTTTGCAAAATATTCATTCGATAATCTAGATGCTATTTTTAAGTTTGGAGTTGTTCGTGAAGGTAAATATATCGACCATGTAGTCTTTTTCTTCCTTTGGGAGAGCAATACCGGGTATGAGAAATGGCAGATCGACTGTTCGTCCAATAAGGAATTTCGAGATTGGCTTACTACCGTTGAAGATGGTGGTCAAAAAAATAAAAGGGTCGATCACGATAAAATTGAAATGTTGAATTGATTAATTTTACAAATATGAAGATTCTTAAAAATATTTTATAAGTGATGTACAGATTTTACCGGAAAACTAAGAGCGTCATCATATTCCCCGTTTCTCTGACCACCACAGCATTCTCTGTGTCCTGAACGGTATGCCTCTATTCTTGAATATTTAGTGAATTTTTATGGAATACCTGCATTAAAATAGGCAGATCGATAAATGATAAGTTACTGTCTCTTAATGACTTCAGACGCTCCAGTAAATAAAAACCGTTGGCTCATTCTTGGCATTGTTTTAGCTGCAGAGATTATGGACCTCCTGGATTCAACGATTGTGAACGTAGCTGGCCCCTCGCTGAAGGATAAGTTAAACGCAACCCCATCTGCTCTCCAGTGGGTGATTGGTGGCTACACCTTGACTCTTGGTGCTGGACTCGTCTTAGGTGGCCGTTTGGCTGATCGCTATTCTCGTCGAAATGTGTTCCTTTTCGGATTAGCTAGCTTCACGATTACCTCTCTCCTCTGCGCAATTGCGCCAAACATTCAATTGTTGATCGCATTTCGTTTGATTCAAGGATTCGCTGGGGCGCTGGTGCTACCTCACGTTATTGGGTTTATCCGCGATGTATTCCCCCCACAAGAGCTAGGAAAAGCATTTGCAGTCTTCGGTCCTGTATTTGGGCTAGGAGGGATTCTTGGGCCAATTGTTGGCGGTTTTATCATTGATGGAGATATCGCATCGACTGGATGGCGCGCGGTTTTCCTGGTTAATATTCCAATTGGAATAATAAATATGGCACTTGCCTGGAAGTACCTACCTAAGCGTCCCTCGGATCACTCCATCACAATTGATTTACTCGGAAGCTTGTTGATTGTTACCTCATCTGGCCTGCTTCTTCTGCCTTTAATTCAAGGTCAAGAATCTGGTTGGCCATTGTGGACATTCCTATCCCTTGGGGCATCCATCGTTGGGTTTGGTATATTCGCGTTGCAACAACGTTGGGTTATCTCTCGAAAAAATACTCCGCTGGTCGATCCAGATATCTTCAAATCCATTACCTATAACTTGGGGCTTGCAGGAATCTTCACATTTTTTGCAGGATTTACCGGGGTATATTTGATTATTACGCTCTTCCTACAAATTGGTGAAGGATACTCAGCACGCGGCGCTGGTATCGCCAATATTGCGATTGCTTTAGGTACAGCAATTGGTGGAGCATTGAGCGGTGCGGTACTGGCCGATAAATTTGGTACCCGCGTTCTTCAAATGGGTGCCCTAGCGCAAATCTCTGGAGCACTTCTTCTTTTCATTGTTCTTCCAGATATGCAATCTTTCAATTTCTGGCATATTGCTCCAGGAATGTTGGTGTCAGGATTTGGAACGGGGTTAGTTGTAGCGGCACTCTTCGATGCAATTTTATTGGCTATCAAGGATGAGTTGGTGGGTTCTGCATCTGGCGTGTTATCCGCGATACAGTCGATTGGATCTTCTGTCGGAGTGGCCATCTTTGGGACTATCTTCTTTAATAAGGTAGCAATCGGCAATATTGATCAAGGTTTTAGAGATTCCATGTTGCTTCAGATTGGATTGGTTTCTGCCTTCTTGCTGATCACCTTCTTCTTACCAAAGAAGTCTATGGATAACTCGCACTACGCAGAGTAAAGAAATCGTGGGTGACGAATTCGGAGTTGTTTATTTCACCGCATTGACGTCGATGGGGTTAGTGAAAGAGTGAGGCCCAGTAAACGAGTCCTTACTGACGGTCGTAACAACAGAATCAAATATTTAGGCGGACATATCTACAACTAGAACGTTCTTATTGAGGTAGTAATAAAAAAATCCGTCAGGGGCCCGTGATGGGCCCCTGACGGATATGAATTCAAGCACTTACCACCTAAAAGCTCTCCTGATCCTGCTTGCCGCTCTATTCGCTGCATCCCTTGCAGCAGCAGCGGCTCTATTTGCTGCATCCCTTGCAGCAGCAGCGGCTCTATCGGCTGCAGCTTTTGCTTCAGCGGCGGCTCTATCGGCAGCAGCTTTTGCTTCAGCGGCGGCTCTATCGGCAGCAGCTTTTGCTTCAGCAGCAGCTTTTGCGGCATCAGCGGCAGCTTTATCAGCAGCAGCCTTAGCAGCAGCGGCGGCTCTATCAGCAGCGGCCTTAGCGGCAGCGGCATCAGCGGCAATTTTATCGGCGGCAGCTTTTGCGGCAGCAGCAGCTTTAGCAGCAGCAGCTTCAGCGGCGGCCTTAGCAGCAGCCGCTTCAGCGGCAACCTTCTCCGCGGCAGCCTTAGCTTCAGCGGCAGCCCTAGTAGCAGCGGCCTCAGCGGCGGCCTTAGCAGCAGCAGCTTCAGCGGCAACTTTCTCTGCAGCAGCTTTGGTGGCTGCTGCAGCCGCATCGGCAGCAGTTTTAGCATCAGCAACAGCTTTCTCCGCAGCGGCCTTGGTGGCTGCGGCAGCTGCATCTGCTGCGGCCTTAGCCTCGGCAGCGGCCTTAGTCGCTGCGGCAGAAGCCTCTGCTGCAGCTTTATCAGCCAGGGCTGTTGTGGCAGCTGCAACTGCGTTGGCATCTTTCACAGCACTTGCCGCGATGGCGTTGCCAGCACCCGTCGCACCAGTTGCAATCGTGTTACCGACTCCGGTACCTACTCCAGCAATGAGATTGCCAGTAGCAGTCCCGACACCAGCAACCAAATTAGCGCCTGCAGTGGCTACGCCTCCTACACCCGCAACCACACCTGCGACATTGCCAGAGGCAGCTGCGTTAGCGGTGGCATTGCTTTGATTAGTAACGTTTGCACTTCCCTGGTTTGCAGCAGCAGTGGTACTTGCGGCACCTTGATTAGCAGCACTTGTTGTCGCTGCTGCGCTACTTGCTGCGGCTTCACCGGCAGCATTAACAATGGGTGCAGCAGCGTTAACGACTGCTTCTTGCAAAGGCTTCGTATCGACCGAAACACTCATGTTCAGTTCAACTCCGGCAAGTAACTTAATTTCGCCATCTATCCCCATCGTGACAACACCGTGATCCATGGTGGCTCCGCCACCGACGGAGGCACCGGCCTGGAGGCCAATGCTTACTCCGGCGCCTGCTTCAGCACCGCTACCTGACTTGTCGTAAATTCCACTGGTGTTACTGACGCCAACGCCGATGCCCGCTTCCGCGCCGGCATTTCCCGCGGCGCCATCTCGTCCGACTTGCGCATCTGCTCCGACATGAGCTTCTGCATACACGGTGGTTGCTGTGGTGTTCGATGCAGTAACCGTACCTAGTTGAGCGCTGGATGTTGTTTGTGCAGTCACACTTGCACCTGCCTCTGCTCCCACCGAAGCGGTTGCATTGCCACCAGAAAATCCTGCCTCTGCTCCTACACCCACGTGTGCTTCAGCGATCACGCTTGCTTCTTGGGTCAGCGTGACGCCACCTACCGTGGTGCTCGCTGAAGCGCCAAATCCTGCTTCAACTCCGGCTCCGGCTCCGATAGCGACGCTGTGGTCTGTGACTTCAAAGCCAGCACCGGCGTAGACTTCGCTTCCTGCATGCGCCTCAAGAGTGACACCGTCAACCTCAGTTTCGACGCTCACGCTTTGACTATCGGAAACTTCTACTGAATCTTCAGACATGGTCGATCTCCTAGGCTCGGCCAGTCAATCGCACTCGTGTCGGTTACCGCCACGATATCCGCCTGAACTGGGTGAAGTTGGGTAGGCACATGGGGACCGTATCCCTTGTAGGTTTAAAAGGAAAGGATCGCCAGAATAATTCTATTATTTGGCATAGTAAATTAGGAGCACGTGTATTTCAGGTGAATTGTCGGTCTCTGTAGAATGTTGGGGTGGCTGAGAAGAATGTAACTGGACCCGCGTCGTATTTTCCTTCCATCGAGAAGAAATACGGCAAGCCAATCGCGCATTGGATGAAAGAACTGAAGAAGGTTTCTAAGTTGACTCACATGGAGCAGGTGGCACACCTCAAGGAGAATTTCGAAATGGGACATGGCCACGCAAACGCGATTGTGCATGTTTTTAGGAAAGAGAACGGGCTCTAAGAATGGCGAAGCGTTTCATGATCTTTGTGATCGACGATCTTTCGGGTTCCGGAACTCCAGAAGAGATGGCCGCTATCAACGTTTTCAACGATGAGCTCAGAGCACATGGTCAATGGATTTTTGCTGGCGGGCTCTCGTCACCAGAAAACGGAAACGTTATCGACAATCGAAGAGATGCAAATATTTCCACTGGTAAGCCCCTCTTTGCGGCACGAGAAAATTACAGTGGCTTCTGGTTGATCGAAGCCACCGATGTAGAGACGGCACAGCGACTTGCATTTGCAGGTTCCAAGGCTTGTAATCGCAAAGTTGAGTTACGTCCACTCCTCGGATAATGAGAAATCACTAAGGGGAGAAATTTTTTATCCGCCTAGTAAAAGTGGCGTTCTAAATATCTCAGTCAAGAGATCGTTCCCAAAATCCATACCCAGGGCTACATTCGAACCACGGGTAATATCAATTTTCAATTGAATGGAGTTGCCAAATGACCGATTACGCTGCACCCGGCACTGCGGGTAGCAAAGTCACTTTCAAGCCACGTTATGACCACTGGATTAACGGTGGATATGTCAAGCCATCGTCTGGCCAATACTTTGAAAACATCACACCGGTAACCGGAAAGGTCTTCTGCGAGATAGCGCGCGGTAACGCGGCTGATATCGACCTTGCTCTCGATGCTGCACATGCTGCGGCACGTGCTTGGGGTAAGACTTCAGCCACGGCTCGCGCAGTTATTTTGAATAAGATCGCCGATCGCATGGAAGCAAATCTTGAAATGCTCGCAGTTGCAGAGACATGGGATAACGGCAAGCCAATCCGCGAAACCATCCATGCAGATATGCCACTTGCTATCGATCACTTCCGATACTTTGCGGGTGCTATCCGTGCACAAGAAGGCTCACTCGGCGAGATTGATGATGACACCATCGCCTATCACTTCCATGAGCCACTCGGCGTTGTGGGTCAGATCATTCCTTGGAACTTCCCGATCCTTATGGCTGTATGGAAGCTCGCCCCTGCACTCGCTGCAGGTAACTGCGTAGTGCTGAAGCCTGCCGAGCAAACACCAGCATCCATCATGGTTTTGATGGAACTCATCGCTGACCTCCTTCCTGCCGGTGTACTTAACGTGGTTAATGGTTTTGGTGTGGAAGCAGGCAAGCCACTTGCTTCCTCTTCACGTGTTGCCAAGATCGCCTTTACCGGCGAGACCACCACGGGTCGCCTCATCATGCAGTACGCATCCGAGAACATCATTCCGGTCACTCTCGAACTGGGCGGCAAGAGTCCGAATATTTTCTTTGCTGACGTAGCTGCAGAGAACGATGCGTTCTATGACAAGGCGCTCGAAGGCTTCACGCTCTTCGCGTTAAACCAGGGCGAAGTGTGTACTTGTCCTTCCCGTGGCTTGATCGACACCAAGATCTACGACAAATTCCTCGGTGATGTCACCAAGCGGACCGAAGCCATCGTGCAGGGTCACCCACTTGATCTCTCCACCATGATCGGTGCGCAAGCATCAAACGATCAACTAGAGAAGATCCTCTCCTACCTTGAAATTGGTAAAAAAGAGGGTGCCAAGGTGATCACAGGAGGCGAGCGCGCAGATCTCGGCGGCGAGCTTTCAGGTGGTTACTACGTCACACCCACCATCTTCGAAGGCAAGAACTCAATGCGCATCTTTCAAGAAGAAATCTTCGGACCAGTCGTTTCGGTGACTAAGTTCGATGGCTTCGACAATGCAATGGAGATCGCTAACGACACCCTCTACGGTCTTGGTGCCGGTGTCTGGAGCCGCGATATGAACACTGCCTACCGTGCAGGGCGTGAGATCCAGGCAGGTCGCATATGGACCAACTGCTACCACGCATACCCAGCCGGTGCAGCATTCGGTGGCTACAAAGCCTCCGGAATTGGTCGCGAAAACCATAAGATGATGCTCGATCATTATCAACAAACGAAGAACCTCCTTGTTTCGTACTCACCCAACAAGTTGGGCTTCTTCTAAACTGAAGGGATACGTATGGAGGAGATGCCACCACGAGTTGAATTGACGAGCGCCGCCGAAGATCTACTTCGGAAGCTCTATTCAATCCACGGTCCACTGATGTTTCATCAATCAGGTGGATGCTGCGATGGCTCTTCCCCCATGTGTTACCCCGCCGGTGAATTCCGGGTGGGTGGCGCAGATGTAAAACTTGCAGAGTTGAAAGTGGCTGACATTCCAGAATCGATTAGGTTCTGGATGTCAGCCTCTCAATTTGAGTATTGGAAACATACCCACCTCACCGTTGATGTGGTCGACGGACGTGGGGGAGGATTCTCTCTCGAATCTCCCGAAGGTAAACGCTTCCTGATTCGTTCGAGGCTCTTTTCGGATCAGGAGTGGGAAATTCTGGAATCTGAGGTGCTCCCTACGGGGGCGTATTGATTAACACCAGTACCGAATCGGGCAAGTAGGATTTAGGTATGAAATTGCACTCCGTGGTGGTGGTCATCCCCACCTTCAATGAGGCGCAAAATCTTGAATTGTTACTCCCACAACTCCTTCCTCTTGATCTCGAAATTTTGATAGTTGACGACTCCTCACAAGATGGCACTGCTGCAGTGGCCGAGCGAATAGATGCAGGCACTGGCCGTATCTCCATACTTTCGAGACCTTCAAAGATGGGTCTTGGTAGCGCATATATCCAAGGTTTTCGTCTATCTCTTGAAGCTGGTTATGAAACACTCATTCAAATGGATGCTGATGGATCCCATCGCGTCACAGATTTGCAAAAGATGATTGCGGAAGCAGCGGGCTCGCCTAGTCAAGATTTATTCATCGGTGCTCGGTGGATCCCAGGTGGCAAAGTTGAAAATTGGTCGAAGCATCGAGAATTACTTTCCAGGGGTGCCAATCGCTATTCAAAATTGGCACTTGGCACCAATGTCAACGACATGACGGCTGGCTTTCGAATCTACCGCGCTGCACTGCTGCGCAAGATGAATCTCGAAGGCATCAGCTCGCAGGGCTATAGCTTTCAAATCGAGATGACTCGAGAAGCTTTGCGCGTGGGTGCCAAAGTGCGCGAAGTACCAATCACTTTTATTGAACGCACTATTGGCAAGAGCAAGATGAGTTCAGAGATCGTTGTTGAGGCCATGATGAAAGTCACTCAATGGGGTATTGCCCGAGTAATTAAACGTTCACGTTAGGCGGTTAAGCCTCAACGAGTTCAAGTGGAGCGCCTTCAACGGTCCAGATGATGAAGGATCGCTTACCGGCAAACGGACCTGCATCCAGAGTGTGAATTGCAGTGCACTCAAATCCACCATCTGTAGTAATTCGTGAGTAGACCTCATCTATTTCTTGGCCCGTAAAGGTGACTAGCGCGGTGCCGCCGGGCGTGCTTCCCCGAGTGATACCTGCGCTCGGATGGAGTTTCTCCTCCGGGTGTCCCTGCAATTCGATCGCGCCGCCACCCGTACCGAGCCCGCCGCTCTTACAGAAGACCATTCGAATCAAGTGATCATCGCTGAGCCCCCAGCCCACATGGAATGGTCCAGAAGTGAGTTCGACATCCATTAATCGAGGCATCTTGAGAATATCGAGGAGGAGGTGACGACCGCGTTCGTACTCAGTCGTGCGAAGGTGCATTTCAAAAGTACGACCAACGCTTGCTGATGTGTGGGGGAAATCCCGTCCATCAGGTTGCGACACTGCCTGTGTGAGCATCACATGGTTACCCCACGGCATAAGCCAACAGGCAGAGCGATGCACGTTGCTGTGCTGTTCGGAGAAGTCAGCATTAAAAGGCGCGATCACTTCCACCACTCCGGGAAATGCCTTAATGCGTCTGGCAGCTTCATCTAATTCCGAGGTGACTACCTCGATGGAATCCCATCCGCGTGGAAACCCTGGGTGCTTCGCTCTTGCGTTACCCGCGAAGATCACCACTTGACCAGTTGTTTCACCCGGACCTGCGAGTAACGCCCAGGGTCGGGACTCCTCATGGCCGAAGAGGTCGGCGAATTCGCTCGCTTGCTCACCTTGGTCGAGTAAGTCGTACTCCATTGCATGCAAGAAGAAATCCAGCGCGCTCTCGATGTCTTCTACTTCGATCCAGGTGGCTTTGAGGGCTTGCAGATAGGGACTGATCTCGTTAACGCCTGCTCTGCTCATTGCGCTCCCTCTAGTTCTACTTAGCGGATTCCTTCTCAAATTTCTCGAATGCCCAAAAATCAATGTCATCTAGGTTGATGGGAGCGAAGCCCTTTGCTTCAAGTGCATCAATCAGTTGAGCGCGATGTTCGGTGGCGTGATGAACCGCTTGAGCTAGAAGCGTGGAGCGCAAGTTCTGCCAGCTCTTCTCGTCTTCTTTGATGGTTAGAAATTCATCCGGCAAATCTGCTTGTGACAAGATTGCAGCATCACACTCAGCAAGCAGCTTTGCTAAAGCCGGTACGTCCGCAATAACTGAAGGCGTAGGGACCTCACTCCACATTGCTTCTGTCAGGCAGTACACATACCAATCCGCCCCGGAGACGATGTGTTGAATGATGCGCCCAGCGCTCCACTCCGGATTCACAATGTATGAGTTGAGTGACTCGTCCGGAAGCATGCCCAGCGAGGCGTAGACCCGCTGGTTGGCCCACGCCATATGGCGCAGCGCACGGCTAGAGGTCGCTGACATGGATTAAAGATAGAGCACGACTCTCTCTAGGTTCTAGGAAAGAAGCGAGTTTCGCCGACCCTCTACGCTAGTGGCATGGCAAAGAAGCAGCCGGAAAAACTCCCAAGAGGTGTGGACTCTGGGAGCGAGGCGAACCTCGATAAGTACGCGTCTCTTGATGGCGAGTGGCGCGCAATAGGACTCTCCTCTCCGGCCCGTCGCGCACTTGTAGATGCGAAACTTTATAAGGTCTCTGATTTGCGAAAAATATCGTTAGAGGATTTGCAAGGTTTACACGGAATGGGCAAGAGCGCTATCGCCAGAATTAAAGTTGTCATGGCCGGAAAAAAGATCACTTTCAAGCTCTAGAAAGCGAGTCCTTTCAGGTCAGGAACGCACATAATTTTATTACTCCTTCGTATATTTTTATTATCTTTTTTATGTGACGAAGGGAATAGCTATTACCTATGTGACCCCTCAAACAAAATGATTTTTCTTCTCTGCTAAGTGGAAGACTTTCATTAGAAAGTAGTTCTACAGGGAGAGGGAGAGAAATGAACACAACAAGAATCTTCAAAGGAATCACTAAAACCGTAGTAGTTATCGCCGCGTTTGCATTGGTGGCAGGAAACACCACTGCAGCGCAGGCAGCGAATAAAACCATCACCTGCTACAAGGGAACGCTCACCAAAAAAGTGACTGCAGTATTTCCTAAATGTGCAACAGGGTGGTCAACCACTAAGCCAAAGGCTGGAACAACCGCTACAGCAGGTGTCGCGTTTTCTGGTACTTACAAAGGCAAAATGACCATGGTGTGGAGCGACAGTGGCGTTAAGGTCACCAACCTCACCGCAACGGGCACAGGAACCACGCTAGGTATGACCGACATGACGGGTACAGGCGCCGCAGCTCCACAGAATCAATGCGATTCATTCATCGGCACTGGTACTTTCGGCGGCGGCGGCAACACCATCACGGTAAAGGTCGACACAGGGGCTAAGGCGTGTGCGGATGGCGACGCTGCACCTACTGGAGTTACCGTCACGGGCAACGCAGTGATCACTGGTGGAACTGGCAAATATGCAGGCGCCAAGGGCGCGCTGAAAGCCAACGGAACTTTCAATATCAAATCTACCGATGCGGGTTCTACTGAGAGCGCTGCATTTACTCTCACCATCGCAGGAAATATCGGTAAGTGATGTTAATTCATACAACTTTTTCAAATAGACGCAGTATTAGCGAAGGAGATACACAATGAAGAAGTCCATCTCCGGCCTCGTCGTCGGAACTCTTGCACTGGCACTCGGCGTTATTGTCGGGGCCGCACCAGCCCAAGCAGCTGATGCCACCAAACTCACCATCTCAGGTGGTAGCGGTGTCTTTGGTCTGGATCCAGCAACGATCACCGGAACCGCAACTGCTCCCGGAGTCGTGAAGTTCACGGTAGGCGGCGACATCATTAAGGGTTGTGAGGCAGTTGCGACCACGACCGAGACTCCTTTCACTGCTAAGTGCGCCTGGGTTCCAGCGGCACCTGGTGCTGCCGTGCTCGGTGGTTTGTTGACTCCTAGTGACGCTGCAAAATATGCACCTGCAGAAGCTGTTCCATTTAACGTCAAGGTAGGCACGCCCGTGCAGGGTGTGGTTTCTCCTATTCACATCTACGTTGACACGGTTCTAGGAAGCGGTACCTCAGGAGCTCTCGCTCCTCGGTTTGGCGTTAGTTGCGCTGTAAGTAGCGAGTTCATCGTGGGACAAACGATTGTCTTCCGTATCTATGCAAATAACGAAGACCTCGGCGGAGCAGTGATGGACTCGAAGAATACCGCTAAGGCTTATATCGAGATTGCAGGCGTCAAGGATCCTGTCCAAATGTCATACGGCAATCACTCCGGTGCTGCTTTCTGGACCGGCGTTCTCAAAACTGGTACCGCAACTGGCCTCTACAACACACTCGGAGTCATCAGCTTTAAGGTCTCCATGATCGCTAAAGACACCACGAGCATCAAGGTGTTGTCGACCAAGTTGGTACCCAAGGTTGTCGATGGCGTAGTGCAACGTAGCAACGGCAAGATCGTCTACGAGAGCATGCGCGTCTACAAGGATGCCAAGGTCACCCCAGCACTCAAGGGCGCAACCGGAACGTGGCAGTCCAACTTCATGCCAACCTCGCAGTTGACGCTCTATGCAGTTCCCACACCTAAGGCGTAAGTAAAGCCTGCAACTGATCTTTATTTCCAAAGCAGAGCGAGAAGGCAGGGAGAGCTATGAAAGCCATGTCATTTACAGGTCGAAAGAGAATGGTAGTTCTTGGGGCGGCGGTGATCGCACTCGTCACGGGAGCGATGATCACCCCCGCGCAGGGAGCTGATACCAATCCGGTAGTACCGATTGCGCTAACTCCACCCACGGGCTTGCCAGATATTCCAGCGATTCCCTACACCGGAGTGAAGTCAGCAACCTTTACTACACCCGAGAAGATGGTGACCCTTGATGTCACACCAAATCAAGGAACCGTCGGCACGCCATTTACCGTTTCCGGAAAGGGATTGCCGGCAAACGTCACACTTCCTCTTACATGGGGAACGTTTGATGGCACTTGGGTCACAGATATCCAACCCAATAGCGTGAACTACTTGGGTACTAAGTACACCAAGTACAACGTTGACATGGTTAAGGTCACCACAGATACCTCCGGCGCCTTCACCTTTAAGAGCATGGTGCCGTCAGATTTCGGTGGCGTGCACGATATCTATCTCGTACAAGATGGTGTGGCGATCGCCCATGGTGGATATCAGATCACTCGTTCACTCAGCATCTCTCCTAAGAGCGGTCCCATCGGCACTCCGATCACGATCACCTACACAGGTCTAGGAGCATCGCTCTATACCGCGGGCGCAGCTGTCCACTGGGATAGCAGTTATGCAGGCGAAGTTCAGGCGCTCTGGACTCGCGGAACTGGCAAGGTGGTCATCCGCGCAGCCGGGCCAGTCGGCACGCACTATGTTGAAGTAAAGGATGCAATTACCTTCGCATACCTCAACATCTTGCAATCACCCGTTCCGTATGCAAATGGCGGCATCGCCTCCTTTAAGGTGACCAAGGATGCGGGAGCTCCCGCGGCATCAATGACGTGGCCATCAAAAGTGGAGCCCACCGTTACGCAACGCACCACACTTTCAACAGCGGGATTAGATCCTGCAACTGATGGTGCCGCGAAACTCTCGGTGACCAGTGGTCAGATCTTGACCAAGACCACCATCTCGGCAACCGGGATTCCAACTACTGGTACACACCAGATTGTGTGGGCCTCTGTCGTTGGTAACCGTGTCAATTGCACAGGTACTTGCTGGGCCTACGGTTCCGTTCCGCTCGGTACCGTAGATATCACGAACGGAACTGTGAGTAAGGAAGTAACCGTTCCGGACAACTTAGGTGGATGGCACGTCATTCAAATTAAGAAGGGCGATGTTATCGAGGCGCAAGCTCCGTTCTATGTGAAGCCAAGCATCATGCCTTTCTACGACGCAGCCGGAAAAGTGATTGGCATGGGTCTTGCGAAGGCAGACAATTCAGGATCAGTTGAAGCCTTTGCAAAAGGTGGTGCAGGTACGCCTACGACTAAGTTCAAAGCTGGCGAAGAGATAACTATCAGCATCAAGGGCGTGGGTTGGACCCAACTCGACAACACTATGGCCGTTACATACGACAATAGTTACGTCGGCTATGGATGCGGATTCAACTCCAACGGCTACATGGTGATTCACATCCGTGCCACTGGTGCGCCAGGAACGCACATCATCGATCTCCACCCATTGCTTTATACGCAACAACCTTCATTCGCTAATACTCCGTATGGAATGGTGCCGGTGCTCTCTTCAGATCGCGACTTCGCAGGATTGGCATTGGGTTATCAATTGCCAGTCATCCACTTCGGGTTGACGATCGTCAAGTAATAAGTAAGCAAGGGTTAAAGCCTCGTCCCTCGCGATTCGAGGGGCGAGGCTTTAACTTTGAGTGCTCGTGCAATGGATGCGGGCAGCCACCAATTCCAACGGTCAAGAAGCACCATGGTGGCCGGCAGGAGTAACCCACGGATGATGGTGGCATCTATCAAGATACCGAAAGCTAATCCAACGCCCACTTCTTGAAGTCCAGCAAAGTGTCCAAGGATCAGACCAGTTGAGGCAGCGATCAAGATGAGTGCAGCCCCGCTCACGACGCCACCGGTCTGCGCCATGCCCTCCAGAATCGCCTCACTATTAGATGCTCCGCGATCTTTAGCTTCTCGCATTCGGGAGACGATAAAGACTTCGTAATCCATGGAGAGCCCAAAGAGAAGTGCAAAGAGGAAGAGCAGCACCCAACCTTCGATCTGTGGGAGATGATAGGTACCAAGAAGGGTGGAGCCTATGCCACTCTTAAAAATGAGAACGAGAATTCCAAAAGAACTTGCGATGGAGAGGAGATCCATGGCCATTGCCTTGAGAGGGAGGAAGAGTGATCTAAAAGCGCGCAGGAGTAGGAGGTAGGTGATCGCAAGTACGAGCAGGGCAATTTTTGGTGCCGAAGATTTAAGTGCTGAGATGAGATCAAAACCTTGTGCTGGTCCACCACTCACGTAAAAACGGGTGGCGGGCGGAAAAGTTGTGGCGTGCAGGTAACTAGCACGCAAGCGCTTTACCAAATCGACAGTTTGCGGCGCACCAATATCGTGATGGCTCACAAGAAAGATACGGAGATACCGTCCGGATGGATCCACGAAGGGCGCTTTAACACCGGAGGCGGTGACGAATACTTCTTTATCTGTCGAGAGAGCACCTACCAACTTCAGTCTTGCGCTCTCCACTGGAAAAGTGCTCGCGAGTGCTGGAGATCCGAGGTCAATCACAATTTCATGTGGAGTGACAATTCCGGCTCCGGCTTTATGAGTAAACGTATCTAAGGCTTGCGAGGATTCCAGATTCTTAGGAAGCGCGGTGATCGAGCTCGGCGTCAAGTGGAGCGAGAGGATTGATCCGGTAATTGCAAAGAGAAGTACGAGCGAGATGACAAGCACGCGAAGCGGATGACGTACCGATATCCTCGCCATCTTCGCAATGACCCCGTGCGTGGGATCGCGCCTCGCCATGGCACCGATAAACCCACGCGGCGTTACTCCACGCTTGCCAAAGTAGGAGAGCAGGGTGGGTTGAAGTGTGAGGGCCGCTATGACTGAAACGAGCGGGACCACAATGCCTGCGGCGCCCAGGGAACGAACGAATGGAATGGGTACTAGAAGAAGAGTTGCTAGCGCAATCGCCACGCTGACACCGGAAACTATGACTGTCTTACCGGCGGTACGCATCGTCGCAGCGAGCGCGTCTGTTTCGTTACCCTCTTGATTCTCTTTTCTGAATCGATGAACTATCAAAAGTGAGTAATCAATTGCCAGGCCTAGCCCAATGAGCTCGACGATATTGGGAATGTAGAGCACCATCAACATCTTTTGAGCAAGTAAGAAGATGACCCCCATAGAAGTTGCGATGGTGGCTAACGCGAAGAGGAACGGGATGAGCACTGCGCGGCAAGTTCCCAGCATCAAGATGAGCAAGAGGAGTGCCATCAGAAGCGCAATTACTTGACCTCTTTGTAGGTCAGAGGAAAGTACTGGACTCACGTCAGCATCGATCGCTGGGGGACCAGTTACTAGCGCACCAGTGAGGCCCTCTGTGCGCAGAGCCGCTCGGAAGTCATCGGTGTACGTAGCCGCCTCATAAAGACCCAGTTGGCTACCGATGTTTGCGAAGAGCAGGCCGCCAATTGCTCGTTGCTGCGTCACCTTGGATGTAGGGATCACCTTCGAGGCCCGAGCTATTTGTTCCTTAAAACCGACGATCTCATCATTAGTGGCATTCTTAAAATTGAGGACAACGGTAAAGGTGCCTTCGATATTCTCTTGGAAGGCGGTTGCGAGGATGTGGTTCGCGTGCGCAGATTCACTTCCAGGTACTGCGATAGAGGTCGTGAGATATTGGTTGAGACGAGATCCTGCGAGAATTCCGGCGAGAGTGAGCGCGATCCAGGTGATGATGACGGCACGCCTGTGGCGGGTAATCCACTGTGACCATCGCTCGAGCATTCCTGGACTACTGACTCATCTCGAAGTCGTGCCGAGCGGGCGCATGAATACATGTCTTATTTCGATCTTCTAGCGAACAGGTGTCACAAAGCAGCACAAGCTGATGACATGTAGGAGTATGGCAGTTGTAGAACTCCTTAGTCGGCGCTTCGCACTTCTCGCATTCGCCTATTACCTTCGCGTCCGGAGTGAAATCGAGAGCCATTCGCGCGTCGAAGGTATACAGCGAGCCTTCCCAAAGTCCGGCGTCGCCGCGATCTTTGCCGTATCGCACAATGCCACCCTTGATTTGGTAGACCTCATTAAATCCACGGTTCTTCATTACCGAAGTAAGAATTTCGCAGCGGATGCCACCGGTGCAATAAGTAACGATTGGCTTGTCTTTCAAGTGGTCGTACTTTCCACTCTCGATCTCAGCAACAAAATCCCGACTGGTGGTGACGTCCGGGATGATGGCGTTCTTGAATTTGCCGATCTTGGCTTCGAATGCATTGCGACCATCGAAGAAAACCACCTCATCGCCACGTTCTTCAACAAGCTTGTCTACTTGCTTAGGCCTGAGGTGAACTCCACCGCCCACCACGCCATTTTCATCGACTTTTAATTCACCAGGATTGCCAAAGGCCACTAGTTCATCTCTCACCCGAATTGCTAGCCGTGGAAATTGCTCACTGTTGGCTTCAGACCATTTGAAATCTGTTCTCTTAAAACCTGGGTACTCCTTAGTGCGACGCACGTACTTTTTCAGCGCTGACATGTCTCCGCCAAGCGTGCCGTTAATTCCGTGGGGAGAGATGATGATGCGGCCCTTGAGTCCGAGCGACTCGCAGAGGGTCAATTGAAAAAGGCGGATTGCCTCTGGATCACTGATAGGAGTGAAGCAGTAATAGAGGATGACCTTCTGGAGTTCCACACAGTTAGCGTATCGCTAGTATCGAAGCATGAACGAGACGCCTCCGTGCCCAAATTGTGCCTGCGAATACACCTACGAGATGGGGGCTCTCGTAGTCTGTCCCGAATGCGCCCATGAGTGGGTGCCCCAGACGGCGAACGAGGAGAGTGGGGATGCTCGTCCGGTAATTAAGGACTCGGTGGGCAACGTCCTTGCCGATGGAGATTCCGTGACCATAGTGAAGGGGCTCAAAGTTAAAGGCAGCCCTACGGATATTAAGGTGGGCACCAAGGTGCGCGATATTCGACTGGTCTATGGGTCAGGGGATCACGATATTGATTGCAAGGTAGATGGTTTCGGGCCGATGATGCTGAAGTCGAGCGTCGTGAAGAAGGCCTAAGAACTAAAATTCAACATACTCAATCTCGAAACTACTTGAGAAGTGGTAACCGCCGAATTGAGAGTGTAAAAGTGGAAGCCTTCGGCTCCCACTTCGAATACCTCTTCACAGATACGTGCAGCGACTTCGACGCCAAGTTCTTTGATGGATGCCGGATCATTCTGATATCTCGCAAATTTTAGTCGAGTAGCAGATGGCATGGTGCCCCCGCTCAATTCCAGCATTCGAACGATTTGCATGTAATTCGTCACCGGCATGATTCCTGGATACAAAGTTAGTTTGGACCCACGGTCACGAAGTGTGAAGAGAAGTTGGGCGTATCGCTCGCTGTCGAAAACAAATTGCGTAATTGCAAAGGTCGCCCCAAGTTCCTCTTTACGAAGCAGTACTTCAATGTCTTGTTGGAAATTCCCATGTGAGGCCGGATGAATATCGGGGAAAGCGGCCACGCCTACATTGAACCCACCCATCTTGGCCGCCAGATCAACGAGTTGGTCGGCGAAATCAAAACCTCCAGGGGTTGAGATCCACTCTGAAGTGGGCCCTCCTGTGGGATCCCCGCGCAAGGCGAGCAAGTCCTTCACACCCACCTTGCTGTACTCATGCAAGATCTCAGTCAACTCCTTGCGAGTTGAACCCACGCAGGTGAGGTGGGCCATGGTGGGAATCTGATGACGCGCAATGATTTCAGCAGCGATGCGCACTGTTCGCTCTCGCGTGGAACCCCCGGCACCATAGGTCAGCGTGACGAAATCCGGATTAAATCTCTTTAACGCCTCAATCGTGAGATGCAGATTACTCTCGCCTTGCTCATCTTTAGGTGGGAAGAATTCAAAGGAGATGGTGGGTCGCGGAAGGAGTGACTTGCGGGGTTCGAGTCCGTTCTGCTGATTCACTTACTTCTAGCTCCTTAGTTCATCGCAATCTTACTAAGAGTTATGGATTTAGAGCTGGTACCTCTCAATATTGCTAAGGGTTTGCATATTTCTTTACTCACTCACATCGAGTTCGGGTGCAGTGTGTTGAAGATCAAGGCGCTTCAAAGCCTCCTTCACCACTGCGCCGTCGCTTGTGCGCCAGAGTGGCGGCATAGAGTTAAGGAGTATCGACCCATAACGCTTGGTGACGATACGTGGATCGAGAATGGCAACTACTCCTCGATCATCCATTGACCTAATGAGTCGCCCAGTTCCTTGCGCCAACATGAGGGCGGCACGGGGGAGTGAGACTTGCATGAAGCCACTGCCGCCGGCGGCATCTGCCTCTGCTGATCTCGCGTTGGTGATGGGTTCGTCGGGCCTCGGAAAAGGAATGCGGTCGATGGCGACCAATGTGCATGAAGGGCCGGGCACGTCGATGCCCTGCCAGAGTGAAATAGTTCCCAGGAGAATTGAATTCGGTTGATCGGCAAACTTTTTAACAAGCGAACCCACGCTGTCTCCGCGTTTTTGCGTAATGATTGGAATATCGAGTTCAGAGAGCACGTCTCGCAAATGTGCATCCGCTAATTCAACGCCGCGCCATGAAGAGAAGAGTGCGAGTGTGCGCCCACCGGCCGCTTCAATAAGCTCACCTAATTCAGTGAGCGCTTCAATTGCGGGGCCATCGCGCCCAGGCTCGGGTAGATGGCGCGGCAAGTAGAGCATTCCTTGGTTCGCAAAATCAAAAGGTGAACCCACGTCGAGCATTTGTAGGTTCGCTGGATCGATCAATTCTTCCTCGTCTGGCTCTTCCTCTGATTCGTACTCGGCATCGCTACCCCCGACCACAAACCCAATACTGCGAGCAATGGCATCGAAGCTCTTACCTACGGAGAGGGTTGCACTCGTTGCGATCACAGGTGTCTTCGTGAGCAAGTTGTTTCGCAGAATTGCCGAAACTGACAGTGGCGCGGAGTAGAAAGTGGAGTAGGCCGGATCAAACCAGACTACGTTAGAGCCGTGTGGTTGTAGTAATCGTCCGGCGCTCTGTTGCACTTCCGTGAGAGCACCCTTCACTCGTGCGCGTTCGGCAAGAATGGAGGGCTCAGTAAGTTCTGAATCTGCGTTGATAAGTGAAAGCAGTGCTTGACCATTTTCCCGAAGATTACGCAAAGGCCCCTCTAGTTGGTCGGGCAACTTGGTGAGGCGCCCTGTTTTGGTGGGATCGTGCGGCGCATCTTCCGCATAATCC
>Ga0194055_10001397_pt1 | contig 19710 bp, 17 predicted proteins | sample SepL449m_MetaG_FD_155482 | JGI IMG/M metagenome (GOLD analysis project Ga0194055, IMG submission 155482) | Anoxic zone freshwater microbial communities from boreal shield lake in IISD Experimental Lakes Area, Ontario, Canada - Sep2016-L442-9m | ecosystem: Environmental > Aquatic > Freshwater >...
AAACCTTGGTTTATATAAAACGTACTCTAGGCAGAGGTAGTTTTTCTTATTTAATGGTTCAAGCAAGATTGCTAGAGACATCATATATAGAGCCCCGAAAACTTTATTTTCACGCCTGTGTAGATAGGCTAGGTCGCGGTACAGTACGGCTTTACGGGTGCGATAATGGTGGCCACTTGGGCGGTAAAACAATGGCTTATACTCTGATTGGTGCTTTAAATAGTATTTAAAGGCTTTGTCACGGACGGCAAAAGTTTGCTGAACTTGCAGCTCGGCATTTGACATTGAAATGCCTTGCTCAACCTTCCTATATAAATATAACGGTTCTTCAAAATTGGCGATGTCATAGTTCTGACTCAACCTTGTCCATAAATCATAATCTTCGACGTGACCAACCGACTTGTCGTAATTGCCAACTTTTTCGATGGCAGATTTGCGTAGCATTACTGAACCGTGGCCGTATTGATTGCAGGTAATCTGAGTCAATTTTAGGTCATTGGGATGAGTGAATACATTGGTAGTAACAAGCTGATTGCCCTTTATATCCATGACCGTGTAGTTACTGCCAACTAGTGCGGTATTTGGGTGTGAGTCCATGTACATAACTTCTTTTTCTAGGCGATTTGGTATAGAAATATCATCCGCATCTTGGCGGGCAATGTATTTGCCTTTGGCGAGATTTAGGCCTTCATTTAATGAGGCAACAAGGCCTTTGTTTGGACGCGATACCAAAACAATACGAGGGTCTTTATAGCTTTTGATTATCTTTAGACTTTTATCCTTAGAGCCATCATCAATAATAATGAATTCAAAATCTTTAAAAGTTTGGTCGATGATGCTATCAATCGCCTCGTTCAAAAATTCCTCACCGTTATAGACGCTCATCAAAACACTAACTTTTGGTTTGCTAGTCATAGTCTTATCCAGCCTTTTGGTACGATTTCGATTTCGCTATTGGCTTTCTTATCTTCAAACCAAACCTTGGGGGTAATAACAATTTTATCTGGGTTTTGATTTAGCCAAGCTCCCCACCAACTAAATGAACTATTAGCAATGATATCGTGTTTGCAGTGCTTGACTACACGCATGTCATCAGAGCCTAGTTTATTTTCGACAAAATGCACAGGGTACTTGAACTTTAGGTTTTGCTTGCACCAAGCTATGTCATTTGAGCAGACAAATATTTCAATATTCTTGGCCTTTTGCTCCGGTAATTTACTAATTAGTGTTTTTAAGGCTTTTTTATAATAGTCAGCTCCCTTCAATCCGTGGAAAGCGTTGGTATTTTTGTCTTCAACATAGTCACCGCGTCGTACATGCATCCAAACTGATTCACAACTTTGAATATTATCAATTAATTTTTGGTTGGATTTTGAAAGTGGAGTTACCGGTTCTATTTCTTTCAATATTTCTGGCCGCAAGTGTTTGAAGTAGCGCTCGTTTTGCCAGTAGCCAGAGAGCATGGTGTTGTTAGGTAGGCCAAGTACGACAGGGTCGTAGGCCATAGTTTTTTCATGATAGGCCCTAACCCTTCTACCGATACCGGCCTTATGTAGCATCAGGTTTACGCGCCCAGACTCGTCAATTACTTTAATACCCTCAAGTTTGGTAAGAGAGGCCTTAAGCTGATAGCAGTCTAATTCGAAAACTCTGGGCGTATCGATATCTTTTGCGTCGTCAAACCAACTAATATCAAGTAATAGTTCGGTACCGTGTTTGTCGGCCAAAGCTCTGCCTACCGCATATTGAAATAATTGGTTGCTGTGACCACCCATTAGTTTAGAGATAATCATGACTTTTTATCCTCATAAAGAGCAAGGTATTTTTTAGTAATATTTCCCCAGGTATAGTTGTTCTGCCAGTTTTTGCGGCCGCGCTTGCCGAGATATGTTCTGTAAGAAGGAAAACGATAAAGTAAGGTGAGGGCACGAACTGCTGAATCAATTGACGCAAATACATTACCTTCGTGTAACTCATCGGGGAACGTTTTGACGACTATCCCACCCTTAGTCCACTTGGCGATCTCGGCACTGTTTCCGGCGGCTGTCGTCACGAACGGTACTGCCGATGCCGCGGCTTCAAACAATACAATTGGGCTAGCCTCAATATTGGACAAGAATAGAAATACATCAGCACTCTTGAGGGCATTGATGGTTTCGGGTCGTGAGACTTCCAGTATCATAATTCGTTTCTTCGGTCTGCCCACGTAATTTGCTTCATTAATGAATTGAGCCTTAGTTGTGCACTCATCAAAACAGCCATCATTATGATTATGGCCGATTATGGCAAGGGTGGCCGCGAAAGGTAGCTTTTTGAGCGTATCGATCATTTCCGAGTGACCCTTTGAACCAGTGTGATTGCCGATGGTGACTATAAAAAAATCATTGATGTTATTTCGTTTTCTATAAACATTTTTATCTATCAAGTCCTTGAATTCATTTTCGTCGGCACCGTTTTGGATAATGTTTAAATTCTTAACTTTGTGCTTACGGGCAAAATCGATATCACGATATTTACCCGATAAATAAACACTGGCGTCATACTTATTTAGTATAGTTGGCATCTTAGTGAAGTAGTCATTGAAGCCTGGATTTGAAAGTGCAGAATAACCACAAGGTACAATTATCTTTCGACCCTTAATCTGGTCGAGCACGTCGTAAGTTAAATCAGTCGCCCACTGTTGAGCAGCGTAATTCATAACTACGTCAAAATCACCATCAACTAAGAACTGTTGATAGCGGTCAACTTCACCGCTGATGCCTACGACGGCATTGCCTTTGATGTCAAACTCTTCTATTTTTACACCATCAATTAATTTCTTCTTACGCTCTGCTAGTTTAGTTGTAGCGACAGTTACGTCATGGCCCATCTTCGCCATCCGTACGCTGAGCTGGCGAACTACTTCCTGCGCACCACCCATTGAAGGAGAATAGAATTCAACGGTGTGTAATATTTTCATTTACTCATCCTGTGGTATTGATAACTCTTTATAGTATATAGATTTTTATGCAGACCTTTACTTAAATTGGCCGCATCACTATAAAGTTTTTTAAGCCTAGTATTTATTATTTTACGTTCGCTAGGCAGGTCTTTTAAGAGTAATTTAAAAAGCTTCTGTAGTCTTTTTACGGCGACGAGATGACCGCCACTGCTAATATTGTTGTCGTGGACTCGATAGAACGCCAATGTTTTATCTACATACTTAACGGGATTGTTTTGGCAGATTCTTAGCCAAAGGTGATAGTCCTCAACTGCATATAATTCGGAGCTCTCATTAAAACACCCTACCGCGTCCAGGACATCACGTCTCGCGATAACTGTTAAAGTTGAGATGATGTTCTCATTTACTAAATATTCAAATATATTGCCACTTTTGCCTACATTATCTGCTAAGATCTTGTTGCCAATTTTTTTGCCCTTAGAGTCAATCATCTCGGCATTACCATACGATAATGCGACATTAGAATCGTCAAAGGCAGGTAATTGATAGGTTAATTTATTGATCGCCCATATGTCGTCCGAATCCTGAAAAGCAACTAGATTACCTTTTGACCTTTGAATTCCAAAATTTCTTACAATAGAGGGAAGTCCAGAGTGTGGTATATTATAGTACTTTATTTTCTTTGCGACAACAAATGGCTTCAGCACATCTTCAGTATTGTCGGTAGAGCCGTCATCTATAACTAAAATTTCTATATCATAACCAGAAGGTAATTTTTGTCCCACAACACTATCAATAGATTCTTTGATAAACTTCGCCCTATTATAGGTGGGGATAATTACACTAATCAGGTGTTCCATTACTTAGCTATTGTCTTAGAAAGTTGTGAATCAAACATGTCTAGCCATACCGATAAAAGATGTTTCTCCATAGGGTCGTCTCTGGCGACAAGAAAGTTTGCTAAGTAAGTCTCTGCCTTTTCGTGTAGTTGTTTTGGAGTCGCTGTTGTTGATGTCTTGCGTCCAATTAAGGCGATATTTCGGGTAGCCTTGTAAGAGCTCTTGATCTCCCTTACGACCTCAAAGCCAGCTAGTTCATATACTTTTCTTAATCTAGCCGCATTCCAGCCTTCATAGTGTGTCGCCCAGTCGGCTTCGTTTGACCCAAAAATATGTCTCAATGCAACCATTTTATTATTTTCACTAGTTAGTCGGTTTAGGGCAACCTTGGCTGTTCTGTCAAAATCTGGTACCTCAATGTGGATTTCACCCCCAATTTTTAACCAAGAATGCCAACTTGCCAAAAGTGCCAGCGACACTGGCCTCGTAAAGTGTTCGTATACGTGATGCAGACGTACTTCATTAATGCTTTCTTTCTTGTATCTTAGACTTAATAAGTCATGAAATTCATCAGCCTTGCTGTTTACCTGTATCGTATGCTTATCTGGTGGAAAATCTATATTTACATAACCATCTAGATGAACTTGACCGCAGCCTAAATGTAACTTCATCGTTTAAATCCTTTCAGTAACTTATTTTTCTTAGTCCAATATACTTTTGCCGTATCAGTAACATCATGATAATTAATTTCGATCCAATCTTTTTTTGGTGGCCCAAGTGATGCCCACCGTTTGGTATAGGTATTCCAGTCGGCTTGTTGTTGATCTAGATTTGTTGCCCGTACTGCTGAGTTAGCATCTGAGTAGTGTTCTATAAACGAAGTGGGTGAGTCGATGCATTTGTAACCGATATCCCATAGTCTAAGACAAAGATCGCCATCTGCATGATAAAAGCTGTAAGCGTCCTCGTCCACAAAATTAATTTTTGCCAGTGCTTCGCGCAAATATATCCCATGATTCACAAACATTCTTTCACCGAAAGCAACGCCAACCCAATAGTTTGTTTGTTCTGGCCAATTCCTCCAATAAAAAGCAATTGCCCCGATCCTCTTGTCTGATTTTAGCTGTTTCTCAAACAGTGCTACGCCATTCTCGATCGCACCTGGTATGACTAAACAATCATCACTAAGCATGCAAATATATTTTCCCTGAGCTGCCTTAAAACCAAGGTTCATAAAATATCCCCATGAACGCCTAGTAATTTTCTTACCCCGCCATTCGCCACGATTGTGCTGAATTATAGTAATAATATCTTTTTGCTCAACTAGCCACTTGAGTGTTCCGTCAGTTGACCCGCCATCAATAACTATGATTTCGTAATCGGAATCTACAAGCTCCTTTCTTACGCTATCTATAGTTGAGCGCAGAAAAGAAAACCTATTATATGAACCTATTACTACGGAAGTCTCAGGCTTGTTTATTGGCTTACTCAGATTAAACTCCTCATCCCTCTATTATATCAATTAACCGACCATTAACCACCCTGACTATGACGGTAGTTGTCTGTTGCCGTATCAATACACTCCATTATGCTACTAAATAATTCTTCCTCGTTGTGCCTACTGTTTGTCAATAACTCTCTCTTAGTTAGTGCTTTCCGTTGTTTAAACAATTCCTTTTTCATTACCCGTGCCAAGGAGCTTGCCGAACCAGCCCTAAAAAAAGCCACCTCACCTTTATTCAACTCTTTATTTATGGGTATATCAGAAGCGATAACAGGTATTCCGAGAGCTACTGCACTATATGAGGCACCGCCACCGGGACCACCCTCATATAAAGTAGGTTGCAGTACGGCTATTGCGCCTCTCATAATTATTAACTGATCATTTTTGGGTATATAACCAGTAAAGTGTATGTATTTAGTTAGGCCACGCTTTTTGACTTCTTTAATAATACTTGGTATGTACGTCGGGTTTCTTGGCTCCTCCATCTTGCCCGTGCACACTATATGGATGTTTCTGAGGTTTGGATCCTTACGTAATTCGTCTAGCGCCCGTATAGCGATTAAGTGAGATTTGTGCTCCCAAAATTGATTAGATATCATGAAGTATTTTTCAGGAATCTTGTAGTCCAACCTTGTCTTACCAGTAGAATCATTGAGACTGTCTTCGGATATTGAGGGAGAAAATGGCAGTGCAGTAACTTTCGAAATGTCATGTTCGTGCGATAAAATTTTTTTGATATCAATCTTTACCTGTTTAGCATTTACTAATACCGAATACGCATCTCGCATTGTTGAATCGAAAACTTTGTCACGATGAAGCCGGTCTTCGTTAGAAAAATAATCTGGAAGATAACGATGTTGAAAGTCCCAAATATATCCAATCCATGGTATTGGGAAGTTTCTGCCAAGAGATGTCATTAGCGGCAAAAGCACTTTAATCTTTCGTGATCTGGCTGTATGATAAAGACCCTCGGGAGTATTTTTATAAAAAATGATTTTTATGTCTGGGTCAAGGTTATTGAGTAGCTGTTGAGTTAGCTCGTCAGGGTGTGTGTGCTTAAAGTTACCCATGTTCAGTTTAATTTTTCTAGAAACACTAATCCTAGTATCTTTTTTTGTAGGATTATAGATTTCAGAAAATGTATTTCCATTGTCTGACAACAAGACGTATATTTTACCCGAACTATTACGCGATAAGGCATTCGCTATATAGACGATTAGGTCTACTCCGCCAGCCCAACCCATGAAGGCCTGCGCCGTTATACCTATAGTAGGCTTATTTTTCAATCTTAATCCTCTTTGCTGGGACACCTATGTATGTACCAGGGTCATATATATCCTTTACTACTACCGCGCCAGCACCAACCACGATGTCTGGGCCTATTGATAGGCGATCGATTACTCTTGCGGCTAGGCCGATGAAAGTATTTGTACCTATTTTTGTTCGACCTGCAATTATTGCTTGAGGCCCAACCTGACTATATCTATCCATTGAGACTTCATGTTCAATAATCGCTCGAGTGTTTATTATCACCCCTTCTGCAATATTCACTTCGGGCCCTATATAAGCCTGGTGTCCTATAAATACCCCTCCAGCTAACCTGACATCTTTTCCTATATGTGCGTCACTGGCCACTATTGAAATAATATTCTGACCCGTGATGTCCTCTAGTAATTCACTGCGTTTTAGGTTGTCACCAATAGCAACAAAGTAATCGCTATTCTCGTCAACTGGCATCTCTTGGATAACTGGGAATCCCAAAATCATTTGGCCGTCTGTAGCGACAGGGTCAACGAACAGTAATTGTCTAGTGGTGTCTAGCGATAAGGCTACATCCGCGACACTATGTGCGTGTCCACCGCCACCGAGGATTATCAGTCTTCTAGACATTTTTGTCTGCCAAGTAGTTCTTAATAAGACCAGCGATTACCTTAATTTCAGAATCACTAAGCCCGGGGTAACTGGGTAGGTTAATGCCGCGCTCGGCTAAGCTTGTGGCAACAGGGAACACTTCATCAGACTTATAAATTGGCATAGTATGTACTGGGAAAAAATTCGGTCGTGTCTCAATGCCTTCAGTCTTTAGGTGGTCTCGTAGTCCGTCACGGAGTGAATTATTCCTGACTAATATGCTAAACATCCAATAGGAATGCTCAAGGTCTGAATTATTTGTCTGCATTTCTATATCTGCACTGCCTAGTTCATTTATGTAGGTATTGGCTAGTCTCTTTTTCTGAGTTATAAAATAGTCGATCTTTTCAAGCTGTGCGACGCCGATTGCTGCACAAATATTGGTCATACGGTAGTTGTAGCCAATAATATCATGCCAGTATTCACGGCCACTAGCTAAACCTTGGCCTTTGAGCCTTCTCGATAAATCAATCAGTTCAGGGTTGTTGCTTAAAACCATTCCTCCCTCGCCAGTTGTTATGGTTTTATTACCAAAAAAACTGAAAGTCGCAATATCACCAAAACTACCAACATGTCTACCTTTGTACTTGGTGCCAATCGCTTCAGCACAATCCTCGACTACCTTAAGATTATGTTTTTTTGCAAGTGCCATAATTGAGTCCATATCACATGACAAGCCATAAAGATGGACCACTATAATAGCCTTAGTATTTTTTGTGATCTTTTTTTCAATTTCCTTTGGGTCTACTTGCCAAGTATCCATCAGCGAATCAACAAATACGGGTTTGGCGCCAGTGTAAGTAATAGCATTAACAGACGCAATATAGGTAAATGTCGGTACGATAACCTCATCACCCTCACCAATTCCCAATGCCAAAAGTGCAATATGTATTGCGACTGTGCCGTTCGTTACGGACGCTGCGTACTTTATACCCGTAAATTGTGAAAACCCCGTTTCAAACCTTGATATATAATCACCCTTTGAAGAGATCCAAGTGCTGTCGACACATTCATCGACATATTTCTTTTCATTACCAGAAAGGTCTGGTTTATATACTGGTATTTTAACTTCATCGACTTGCATTATTGCTTATCCCAGTCCCACTCTACGGGCACCTTAACTGGCGCTAGGCTTTCTATAAGAGTACCCTTGACCGTGAAAGGTACGCGGGGACTATCAGTTAAGTAAGTCTTAGATCCAACCTTACAGTATAATCTGAACCACATAGAGTATGTGCCTGGGATCAGCCCGAGCCTGGGTAGGTATGCAGTCGTTGTATGTGATCCGTCGCTAAAAGTTGGATTTTTTCCGGCATGATCGGTCCGTGCATGAATAGACATCATGTCCATACTATTTTCGATACATAGATTTAAGTAACAGTTAGGAAGCTTATTGTCGGTCTTAAAGGTTATCTTAGCCTTGAATGAGCCTTCAGTAGTAATATTTTCCTCATCCTCTATGCCTACATTTTCGACTTCTACATCTTCCATCTTTTTGGTTTCAATGGCTTTAATTGCTGGCAAGGTACCATTATAAACATTGGCCACTTCTTCAATATCTCCAATTATTTTTACCTTGCCATTTACTAGAAGCATCCCCCTGTCGCAAACGTTTTTTAGCACAGCAATACTATGACTAACGATGATTACAGTGCGACCCTCTTTAATAAAAGACAATATTCTATTCATTGACTTCTTTTGGAAGCCTGCATCACCAACCGAGAGTACTTCGTCTAATATTAGAATGTCTGGTTCTAGGTGGGCAGCGACTGAAAAAGCAAGCCTAACATACATTCCTGATGAATAGAACTTAACAGGTGTATCTAGGAACTTTTCTATCTCGGCAAATTCGACAATCTCGTCAAATTTTCTAGCTATTTCGGTGCGATTCATGCCTAGCATTGAGCCATTCAGAAATATATTTTCGCGACCCGAAAGTTCTGGGTGGAAGCCAGTACCAACCTCCAGCAAGCTAGCCACTTTACCATTCATAGTTATTTCGCCCTTAGTTGGGTTGACTATTCGCGACAATATTTTTAGTAGAGTTGACTTCCCGGAACCGTTCTTCCCAACTATACCAAAAATCTCGCCCTTATTGACTTCAAACGATACGTCATCCAATGCCCAAAAAGTCTCTTTGTCTTCGCGAATTCCACCACCAATTGGCTTTTTTATGTAGTTAACAAAGTCATCTTTAAAGGTATTGTATCCGGCGGTTTGTTGATGCTTAATAGCATAGCTTTTACTAATATGTTCAACTTTAATTATGGGTTCAGGGTTCATATTATGTCTACGAAATCTTTCTCGGTACGTTTAAAGTACCAAATACTAACAATCATCATTAGTGTGGCCCCAAGTACGGACAAGCCGAAACCAAGCCAGTTGATTGGTTGATGGAAGAAGCCCGCTCGAACGCTACTAATTGCACCAGCTGCTGGGTTTAGGTAGCTGTATATTTGAAATCGCTTGGGGATTAGTGATATTGGATATATTACAGGGGTAACAAATAGCATTATTTGAACAATATAAGGTAGTGCCGTGCGGACGTCTCGGTACTTTACATTTAATGCGGCGAAGAATATGCCCATACCTAATGCGCCATAAATAATGAGCAACAAAGTGGGGATTAGTAGTAGTAGTCCAGCCGCCCCTGGGACTATCCTGTACACAACCAAAATACCAATGAAAGCAACACCCGCAAACAAGAAGTCGACTATGCTTAATGCCGTTGCTGCGATTGGGGGAATAAGTCTAGGAAAATATATTTTAGTCAACAGTCCCTGGCTACTAACCAGTGAGTTGGCTACAGTAGTTACGGCACCAGAGAAACAGTTCCAATACATCAGACCTAGATAGGCAAATACTGCATAAGGAATTGTCGCTGAACCAGAACCAATACCAGCCACACGGTTAAAAAATAAGGTGAACACCCCTGTAGCCAAAAATGGCTGCAAGATTGCCCAACCAGCACCAAGGGCAGTTTGCTTGTAGCGGACTTTAATATCTCGCCAGGCAAAAAAATAGAGCAGTTCCTTGAATAACCACAACTCCTTAAGGTCTATACTTTTTCTCTTATTCGCTTTTATAGTTATAGAAGAGCCCATGCTTCTCATTGGTGTTTCCCAATTTTCATGCATACTTTTTCGCAGTGACTAATTACGGACAAGATAGATTTACTTACCATATGTTTCCCTGTACCAGACTATAGTCTTTTTTAAGCCATTATCTAGGTTGATTCTGTGACGCCAACCAAGTTTGTTAATCTTGTCGACATTCAATAATTTGCGCATTGTTCCGTCTGGTTTGGTGTGGTCAAACTCTATTTCACCTTCATACCCTACTGCCTCTTTAATTATGTAGGCGAAATCTTTGATTGTGACATCAGTGCCGGTGCCGACATTAATCTGGGTATTTTTGATTTCGGTCATTCCATCTGACAGGTCACTAAAATCAACATGGTTCATAACGTAGATGCTAGCTTCGGCCATGTCGTCAACGTGCAGGAACTCTCGGTAAGGTTTACCGCTGCCCCATAACTTAACAGTGACTTTGCTGCCATCTGTGAATATGCCATAACCTTCAAGTTGAGCAATAATCTCAGTGTCTGACTTGTCGACATCGAGATCTTTTCGTAGTCCGGCAAAATCCTTTAGTTCCAGCATATGGGCTAAGATAAATTTACGTAGAATCATAGGGAAGGCATGACCTTTCTCGAGATCAAAAGTATCATTTGGGCCATATAGGTTAGTCGGTTGGATTGCTAGATAGTTAGTTCCGTACTGGATGTTGAAGCTCTCAATTAGCTTAATGCCGGCAATTTTGGCTATAGCATATGGCTCATTGGTAAATTCTAGGTCGCTTGTTAGTAGACTATCTTCTGTTATGGGCTGGGGAGCGTTCTTTGGATAGATGCAACTACTGCCGAGGAACAACATTTTTTTGACCCCGTGTTTGTGGCAGGCGCCGACAACATTGTTTTGAATCTGTAAGTTATTAAATATATATTCAGCACGGTAAAGGCTATTGCCCATAATGCCGCCAACTTTAGCGGCGGCTAAAAAGACGTATTCTGGCTTATTCTCTTCAAAAAACTTATCGGTAGCTTGCTGGTCGGTTAGGTCGAGCTCGCTAGAGGTTTTGGTAATAAGATTGGTGTATCCCTCGGCAACTAAGTATCTGTATATAGCGCTGCCAACCATTCCTTTATGACCGGCGACATAGATTTTAGCGTCTTTATCCATTACAAGTTTTTTCCTAAAATATTCTATAAGTTTTACGCACTTAGTCCTGCCATTATAACAGATATAGACTATATGAGAACAGCGGCTTTGTAGTCATTTTGTACAAATCATACATATTGTGTCTCTAGCACCGCTTTATGCTGGTACAATTTAACTCAATGAGTAAGAAGGAAGTAAAAAGGCCAAAGCCTACCAAGCCAGTAGCCGCCAAGCCTCATAACCAGTATCTTGATGTGTTAAAGGGGTTGGTAATAGTTTTAGTTGTGTTTGGGCATTCTTTGCAATCTTTTATTCCAAACGGGAACTACGAAAACAATATATTGTTTCGCATCATATATTCGTTTCACATGCCACTGTTTATGTTTTTAAGCGGTGCTATTGCGGCTTATAGTCGAAAGCCATTAAATTTTGATTTTTTATTCCGCAAGTTTAAGTCTCTGGTTGTGCCGTACATGGCTTGGGCAGTCATGAGTTACGTTTTACTAAAATATCTAGCTCTTGGTGTTTTAAGCTATATGCTGGTCGATTCGTACAATAAGGCCAGTTTTTTCACTCACGTCAAGCAAATAATTATTTATCCAGACTATGGTCTATGGTTCCTGTGGGTTCTCTTTCTAAATTTCTGCACTCTTGCGGTAATCAAATATATCCACAAGTGGGTAGGTTTATATGGTTACTTGATTGTATGGATTGTAATATACTCAATTCCAATCAGAGTATACGGTATTTATCTGGTAAAGTGGCATTTGCCATTTTTTGTTGCCGGATACCTAATTTTCACACATCGTGCGCGCTTAAATCAATATCGTAAGCTTGTTATTGGTTTTTGTGTTCTAGCCTTTCCTTTACTGGTATCAAGTTGGCACCTATCACACTATCCACCACTAGTGAGCCAACTCAAACTTCATTTGACAGTAAGACATTTAGACTTTATTAAACTGGGCGATTTGGTCACATTTAATAGTTATAATTTATTAACATTATTTTATACGTATCTCGTCCCCTTTACTGGTATTGGTTTTATATACTGGCTGCTTCTTACAAAACCTGCTAAATATTTCTACGGTGTTTTTGGATATCTAGGTTTTTATACACTAGATATATATGTAGCACAGGCATATTTTTTCAAATTTGCATTAGGGCATGGCTGGTCGCAAATTTGTAGTGGTTTTTTAATATCACTATTCTCTTCTTTAATCTTGGGCAGATATGTCTTACGTCGCTTTGATTGGGTTAATCGTATATTCTTGGGCGGGCGTACTGCTCCCAAAATTTTAGCAAAACCCAAATTAAAAACTTAAGCTTAAACAGTATATGAGTGGTAATGATTAGGGTACAATAGTCTCTAATGAGGTATATATGTCGCGGGTAAAAATTTCTGAATATCGAGCAAAGATGATTTTGGCTGAGGCTTTTGGCGCCAGCTATGGTGGTGTTTCAATTGACCTCGCCGGTGACTTAGGTAGTCAAATCGAGCACCTGAAATATCAGGAGTTTGTCGTCAAAGTCGACCAGGCGATCAAGAAGCGCAATAAATTAGGTTTAGTTTTTGTGAAGCGGACTAAAGTGCAAGCGCTGGCGGACCTAAAAGTTTTACATGACAAGGGCTATAGTTATGGGCTAGTTGAGCCTTTTATCGCCCATGACCGTACTGCCGAAAAATTTATTGCATTATCTAGGACGCCCGAAGGTATTGAGTTGCAGTATTCTGAGGTGGGTGGTGTTGATATTGAATCTAAGAGCTCGTCGATAAAAAGTTGCACCCTTGACCACTTTATCTTCGATCAGGCTGATAATAAAACGGACCTCGGGAATGACATACTAGAGAAGTTGTATAAGGTTTTTGTCGATTGCCACATGACGTATTTAGAAATTAACCCTGGACTAATTAAAGACGGGCGGTTACTGGCCCTAGACGCAGCCGTAGAAGTTGATTCAACCGCCAAGTTCTTTATTACAGAAAAGTGGGGAAATCATGATTTACGCAGTGCCAATCGCCCAGGACCTGCCGAGAGAATAGTCGAAGAATTAGCTAACCAAAGCCCGGCTTCTTTTAGCCTAAAGGTCTTAAACGAGAACGGCTCGGTATTTTTATTATTATCCGGTGGTGGTGCTAGTGTTGTTGTGGCTGACGAGTTCGCTACCCAAGGGCTGTATGACAAAATCGCCAACTATGGCGAGTATAGTGGCAACCCAAATGCCGACGAAACCTATGTCTATACCAAAGCCCTGATGCAGTTATTGCTCCAGTCAAAGGCCACGAAAAAGTTATTATTTATCGGTGGCGGCACGGCCAACTTTACAGATATAGCTAAAACCTTCACCGGTGTGATTAACGCTATGGACGAGGTAAAGACTGAACTTAAGCAGCAGGGCGTTGCTGTATTTGTGCGCCGCGGTGGCCCAAACCAAGCAGCAGGGCTGAGTGCCATAAAAAAGTTTTTAGATGAGGCCGGTCTCAAGAACACTGTATCTGGACCAGATAGAGCGATTGCTGCTCTGGTTGGTGATGCCGTAAAGGAGCTTAGATAGTGTTTGATATTAATAAACTACGGAACATAAAATCCCCTGGGCTGGTTATGTTTGGTAATCACCCAGGGATTATTCAATCAACTATGGATTTTGATTATCTGGCCGGGAAGATTGAACACAGTATTGTTGCTATTGTTGGTGTACCTCAGAAGAGTTTTCGTTATTTTTGGGGCGAAAAAGAGGTTATCATCCCTGGCTTTAAGTCGGTCGACGATATGCCCAATAGTCTTAAGCAAAGAGTTAACTTATTTGCGATATTGCAGTCGGCAAGACGAGTCCTAGAATCAGCTAAAGTCGCCATCAGTCAATTGCCAAACATCGTCGGTGGCACGGTTTTTGCTGAGGGTGTGCCCGAACAACACGCCTTAGCTTTGCGAGCAGTTTGCAAGAAAAACAAGGTTTTTATATTTGGTCCATCAAGCGTCGGCCTAACCGTCTCCGGAATGTTTAAGTTAGGGGCAATTGGTGGCACAACAGCTGAGGGTATTCAGGCGACAGGACTGATCGACGTGGGTACAATTGCTGTGGTTTCGTCGTCCGGTGGTATGGTCAATGAGTTAATTAATATGGTCGCTAAGAATGGATATAGAGTATCATTCGCGACTGCAATCGGTGGTGAGCGCTACCCAATGACGACACCGCTTGATGCACTAAGGCAAGCAATCGATGATAAACAGACCAAAGCCTTGCTATATTTCGGTGAACTTGGCGGACAAGATGAATATGAGATTGCTGATTACTTAATATCACACAAAACTGACAAGCCCATAATCTGTTATATAGCCGGCCAAGTGGCTGAATATTTTGAAGTTCCACCGCAGTTTGGGCATGCTAAAGCTCTTGCAGGCAATAAGTTAGAAACCACATCTGCCAAAAAAGCCGCTTTGAGCCAAGTTGGTGTCACGGTCGCCGATAGTTTCCTAGATTTTGAGACTGAGTTAAGTAAGTTATCGAAGTCCAGTAATAAATTTGAAGTTAATAAATCAGCAAGAGGAGTGTCTGTTATGGCTAAACGAAAACCGGCTTTATTTGTCGATAGAATATCGAGCGACCAAGGTGAAGATGTAAAACTACTAAACAAGAATTTACTCGACATGGTCGAGGCAAATAGCCTAAGTTCGTTAACGCTTGGTTTGTTACTCGGCGAGGAGCCAAAGTCAAAAGAACTAATTAACTTCTTTGATTTTTGCCAAAAACTATTAGTCGATCATGGACCACAAGTATCGGGTGCAGTTAATACGATGATTACAGCCCGCGCCGGCAGGGACCTGGCTAGCTCGCTGGCCTCGGGTATTTTGACGATTGGTTCACGCTTTGGTGGTGCGATTAATCAATCGGCCCAGAATTGGTTGAACGCAGTAAGCGACAAAGAGGCACCAGCTGACTTTGTCGAGAGATTTGCTCGCTCGGGCCAGTACGTTCCCGGCATTGGTCACAAGAAGTATCGTAGTGACAGCCCGGACCCACGAGTCACGGCACTGATTAAAAAATATAATGTAGATGGCCCGTATCTTAAATTTGCCCGCCAAGTTGAAGCCATAACACTTAGCAAAAAAGCCCAACTAATTCTTAATGTTGATGGAGCAATCGCTGCCATTGCACTTGATATTTTGCAGACTAAAGAAAAGTTAACAGTTGGCGAAATTCAAACCTTGATTGACTGTGAGTTCTTTAACGCCATCTTCATATTAGCTCGTTCAATCGGCTTCACAGCCCACTTCATGGAACAGAAGAGACTTGATGAGGGCCTATTCCGTCTGCCCGATGAACTAATCAGCTCACTTTAGATGACGCTAATATCAAACTCAAGCCAAGGGTCGTCGAACCAGGTGACGCCCTCCATAACGAGGTTAAACCTCTCTACGTAGTTACCTGGAGTATTGGGCGCCTTAACCTTAAAAGTAAATTTTCCATTAGCGCCAGGAGCAACTGTTTGGGTCGTTGCATCCAACTCGGTTGCGCGATATTGGCTTATCCAGCTCCCATCATTTGGGTTAAAGATGCTGGTACGATAAGAAGGTGCCCAAGTAGCTAATCTTACAGGGTATTGTGCATTGTTCCAGGTAACACTGCCCGTATTTAAAACGTTTAGCGTAAAGTCTGCGGTAGCACCCTTAGCAAGTGTGAACGAGCCAGTGCTAGACGTCTGAGACACCATTTGCCACTTGAATGTGTTGGTGACATTAATATCGAACTCCATCCATGGGTCGTCAAACCAAGATACACCTTCCATAACCAAATTAAAGCGCTCTACAAAATAGCCTGATGAACGTGGCGGATTAACAGTAAAAATAAAGGTACCATTTTGGCCTGGCGGTACAGATGCTTCTTGTGAAACGGCCACCCTGGATGGCGAAATCCATGAGATGTCATAGAAAGCGCTAGAACGACTAGTCGGGATGAAAGTTGCCAGACGTACGGGGTTGCCGGTATTTGTCCAAGTCGTACTACCGGTATTTTTAGCGACTAAAGTAAACTGAGCTTTGGAGCCAAGGCGTAGACTAAAGCCCTTGTCAGAGCTTTGGGATACCATTTGCCACTTATATGTGGCTTTAGTTATGTTTAGCTGAATCGTGAAGTCGATATCTGGAAACCATGTCGAACCCTCGGCGACTAAATTGAAACGTTCTTGATAAAAACCATTTAAATTAGGGACATTAATCTTGAATGTAAAGGTTGCTGTGTCGCCCGGTAGGACCGTTGACGGACTGATTGTAGCAAGGCGGTTATTACTTATCCAGCTTGTGTCAAAGAGTGGGCTGGCATGATTAGTCGGACTAAATGTAGCTAGCCTAACAGGGAAGTTGGAGTCGGACCAAGACTGATTACCCGTGTTTTGGACAGTTATCGTTACTGTAGACTGACTATTGCCAGTGAGATTCGACGATCCTGTGGAGAAACTAATCCCGTTGTACTGCCATGAATAATCAATGCCTTTGGTTGGACCAAACCAGCCTTCGTATAAACTGACAAATAACTGATTACCATGGAAATGTGGGGTGTACCAATATAAGGCTGCAGTGCCACCTGTGTCCATATGGGTTTGAACGCCATCAATAGTCGTGATGCCGTCATAAGGCACAGCCGAGACGTCAGTCGGGCAACGTTTTCTGCTGCCCTGTGTCATTGGGCCGGTATAACAGCTGGCAGGATCGTCAGAGTTGTCCCAACCTGTTTTTTGGATATTCCAAGCAATATTACCCTTTGAGCGTTGTTCACCAAACTTTAATAACCAGGCAGCTCTAATCACTTGCTGTGAGAAGCCAGCCTTCAACGAACTATTAACACAGGTTGGTCCAACATCCGTTTGGGCCACACCATTTCGTCTATATAGACTTAAGCCGGAGTATGAAAAAGTCGTAACACTGTCTGGGCAGCCGTAACCAGTTGCCGCTGCATATTTATGATTACCGCTAAGGCTAGGCAGGCAGTAAGTAGAGTTATTTTGACCGGTGACAAGACTCTGTTCTTTCTCTAATGTAGTTATCAGCACCCTAGGATTAATCTCATAAATTTTTGCGGCCGTGGCTATTGTATCACCGGCACTGACGTAGCCACCATAAGTGAATCCACCTAAGGGCGTATAGCCTGTTGGTAGAACTGACTCAAAACCACTATTTGTGCTAATGCAGCTATTCGCAAAAGTGTTTAAAAATGCATTAATCTGAGCTGCATTCATACTATTGTAGTTGTCTAAAAAGCCGTCATCAATCAAATTATTAGACCTAAAAGCTGCACCGGCACTGGAACTAAACAAAATAGTAGTCACCAAGGTCAGACTTATTAGTGGAAAAATTAAGCGAAGTTTTCGTTTCATGGCTGCACATCCAGACTGTCGCTGGTTGATAATGTATTGCTACCAAACTTAGCAATAGCAGTTAGCCGCCATTTCCCAACAGGTAGACCGGCCGTCTTAACATCCCACGTCCAAGTCACATTGCCTTCATTGTCAGTTAGCTTGGCTGGGAGTGTCTGAGTCAAGCTGCCCTGGGTTAGCTGAATTTCACATGTTGCACCTACTGATGTGCTGCAAACCGATACCTCAGCGCTATTGCTACTGAGAGAAGGCGAGTGATTACTTATTAAAGTTCCACCCGGCGCTTTTAATTCTGCGGAATTTTTAGGCGCGGCATTGTCTGTTTGTTTTGAGTTGTTTTGAGATGTAGTGGTTCCTTGGCTCTTAGTATTTGAATTTTGTGTGTTCGTGCTAACGGAAGTTGGAGTGGTTGGGATTACTTTGTAGGTGTGGTGAAACTTAATATACAAAGTAGCGACTAGAGCACTAGCTATGATAAGAAAGACAACGAAATATAGCGGTTTTCTATTTCGATTCTTCGTAGAGTGTCTTCTATAATTTTGATTTCGCATATATTTATTTTACCATTAAGCAAGATAAGTATATCGCTTATGTTCTTGGTTTTCAAGCTGGCTGCTGGGCATTTCTAAGGTGATTGACACGGCTAGCAACCTATTCTAAGGCGACCCATTGTGATGTCTCGTAAATCTACAGCCTTCAGCGTAGGATTTGATGCTAAAGTCAATTTCTTAGCTTTTCAGCACTAAAGTCGTTTTATTCAAAATGAAATTGCTATTATTTGCTATTATATATTCTATGACTATAGTAATTATTGCAGGGGGGTCAGGCTCTAGGTTATGGCCAATGTCTACGCCCGATTATCCAAAACATCTTCTTCGATTAACTAACGAGAAGAGCCTATTACAGAACACCTACGAAAGAGCAAAGTTATTGACAGACGATGTTTATGTAATATCTGAGGGTTCGCACATTAACCATGTTTTTGAGCAGTTACCTGACCTAGACAAGAATCACGCCGTAATTGAGCCGGGTAGGCGAGGCACAGCATCATGCGTAATTGCCGCATTGGCTAGAATTCGTAAACATCATGACTCTGACGAGCCGGTTATCTTTATGCATGCCGATCACCACATCAGGGACACGAGTGGTTTTGTCGACACTGTCAAAAGAGCTGCAGCGATGTCATCAGAAAATTCTAAGATTGTATTACTCGGACTAGAGCCGACCTCTCCTGCAACAGGCTTTGGTTATATAGAACGTGGTGATAACGCGAATGGTGGACGGCCAATCTACAAGGTTGTAAGTTTTAAAGAAAAGCCCGACCGCAAAACTGCACAGAAATATTTATCTAGTGGGCGATATCTATGGAATATGGGCTATTTTGTTGCACCGTTGTCGGTATTTGAAGAAGCGATTAATAAGCACTCATCTACACTCAAGAAAAACTATAAAAAGCTTCGAGAGGCTAAAGATGACGCCGAACATGACAAGCGGTATATGTCATTTAAGAGTGAGCCGATCGACACAGCCTTAATTGAAAGAGTTCAAGATCTACTGGTGATGCCAGGCACCTTTGATTGGATGGATGTGGGGTCTTATCCGGACGTTCATATGATTAACGAGCAGGACGAGCAGGGTAATGCCTCGCACGGTTATGTCGAGACAGAAAATGTCACCAATAGCTTAATTCGCAATGAAAGTGATTTGCCGCTAGCCGTTATAGGTTTAGATAATGTGGCCGTAATTGTGACCAAGAGCGGCATCTTAGTGACAAACAAAAGCCACGCCCAAAAAGTGGGTGATGTAAGTAAACGATTTCATGAAAAGGACAAGAAATGAATAAAAAAGTTATAGCATTCGATTTAGACGGAACATTAGCTGATAGTAAGTCACCTCTAGATCCTCGCATGGCTGGACTAATAGAC
>Ga0194055_10001398_pt1 | contig 19703 bp, 19 predicted proteins | sample SepL449m_MetaG_FD_155482 | JGI IMG/M metagenome (GOLD analysis project Ga0194055, IMG submission 155482) | Anoxic zone freshwater microbial communities from boreal shield lake in IISD Experimental Lakes Area, Ontario, Canada - Sep2016-L442-9m | ecosystem: Environmental > Aquatic > Freshwater >...
GTATAGTTCTTGGGAATGGCCTGATTTTTTTGAATGAAATTTTCAACAAGTGTAACACCGCTTTTAAGAGCAATAAAATTATTTGATAACTCCTTGTTTGCAAATGAATCCATATTGTGTAATATATTTTTATAACATTGCACGTCAAATTTAATCATATTTAAAACTAAAATATTTTGATGATTATTTTCGGTATTTTGTAATTTAAAATAGTTTTGTTTTGCAATATACAACTTAGAATAAAAATTAAACAATGCAGTTATATAAATCATTTGCATATTTATTTTACTAACTAATAGTTTCAATGTTTCAAGAAACGTATTTAAAAATTGTTTTTTATATGTTTCAAGTAAAATAATTATTTGTATAAGTTGATTCTTAATTTGAGGATTGGCAATAATATTTTGATATGTTTGTTTTTGCTTTTTCAACTGATCTATAAATTGATTAATTTTTTCAACAGTATCATCGTAATTTTTTTTGTTTTTAAATATGTTATTTTCCGAAATACTTTGCGCCTGGACAACGCCGGCAACAGGTAAATCATTAGTTTCTGTTGCATGCACTGCAACCGGAGTCGTTAAATGATCTCCAATAATTGCTCTATATGTTCCGACTGATTTATCATATTTATCCTTTATAATTTTATATTTTTCTCCTTTTTGCAATAAATCTTGATATAACGGTTCCAATATTTTACTATTTAATTTTATATCTTCCGAATAATTTCTATCAACTGAATATAAAATATTCAGCGATATTGGGTCATTTGATAAATTTGCTTCTTCATCTAAATTAACAATGGTTTGATAAACCAACTGTTTGGTCGTCAATTTGCGAGCTATTTTTGGAACCTCTTCTTTACCCCATTGTTTTAAACTTTCAGCAGATGCAGCAACTTCTTCGGGTGTTTTGGGTTTAGAAACACCTTTTCCAATGTCTGATGTGTATTCATCGTTGAATTTGCTCATATCTGTAGAGACTGCAAATCCTTGAACAATATCAGAATGTTCTAATTTAAATTTTGCTAGTTCGTCCATTGCTATTTTATTTTGAATAAGTGCATTTTGTTGAGCTCCATATAATCCTTGCCCGTATGTAGAACTCAATATATTTTTTTCAAAACTTTTGGTATCAATTTGCCAATCACCATTTATCCATTCATGTGAATATATTGTATATGGCTTTCCACGAATATAAAACCTGGCGTTTTTTCTGAATAATGTGTCAAGTGTTACACTAATATTATTATCAACAATACCGCTTTTTGTAGCCTCTTCTAAAGTTAGTTTTTTTTGAAAACTGGACGTAATACTTCTATTAACTAAACTATTAAAGTCATTTTTATTGAAAAACTGGGTGTATTTTTCAGTTTGAGGATATCCAGATGGAATAGAATTGACAGTAGATTTGTTAAATTTAATAAGCGGATTAAAATATACGGTTTCGCTTTTAATATTAGGGGTTGTCATATCGGGTTCATATTTTAATTTAGGATATCCTCTAATTCTGGTATTTATGAATATTGTTAATGTATTAGGGAAAGACATACTTATAATACATTAAGAATATTAATATCATGGTTTAATTATTATTTTGCACAACTTCTTTAAAATTGGAATATAAATTTTGTTGTTGAAATTTTTGTTTTTCCTTTCTAGCCTTTTCCAATACAGCAATGGCTGAATTAATTTCATCTTCCGAAACAACTCCATCCTTATTTTCATCTGCGGAAGCTTCTAATTTACTTAATACTCTATGTGAGTGCGGAACAATGCAAAAAGTGCTCTCTTCATTAAATAAATGGTCTGATAAAATAACAAATATTGCTGTTAATCCAAGAGCTGCATATATATCACGGGTGCCCATCCATGCCATAGCAAATATAAGTATTTGTTTGCTTACAGACATTTTAAGATATTCTTCTGTTGATTTGCTAAATTGAATAGATATAAATTTGGACCCAACGTTGAGTAATATCATAACGCACCCAGCAAAAAATTTGCTGTTATTTAAATATCCAACATGATTGTGCATAAAATTAATTGAATCTGTAAAAATATTAGAACTTGGTATGGTATGTTCTTTAACTGATGAAGTCCTGGTCATATATTTGATTAATATTAAAAATTAATAAAATATTATTAAACATGGCAATAATATTTTATGGTTATTTTAGTCCAAATGACTTCATAAAACGATGAGTTCCGCCGGTTATATGATCCCATTTTTTGGAAACATAATTACGCGCATGTCTTGCATATGGTCTATAAAACCCATTAATTGCTGGAATAAATGGCTCTTTATTAACCCCATTTTGGAGCGAGCCGTATAGGTGAGCGACTGGAATCCGTAACGTTAGTGAAGGATTCTGGAGCGACTGAACTCCAGAGACCAAAGGAGTTATAATCATTCCTACTCCAATTGCTAGCACAATTATTATTAATAAAAATAACAAATCATATCTAGTTTTCTTATTCATCCAACTACTATACGAGTATATTTTATTTTATTTTATTTTTTTAATTTTTAATAAAAGATGGAGTAAGAACTGTTTTTGAATCATTCATTGAGAATGCTTCCACAGTTGTATTTTTGGTAAGTTTATTTGGAATGGGAATAGATTTAGATGGAACCCCAGCTACTTGTGCTGTGGCGCTGAATTGTCTATCAACCATGCTTGGCCCTGCAGTAGTAGAAGTAACAGGAACAGAAGTAGCAGGAGTAGCAGGAGTAGCAGGAGTAGCAGGAGTAGCAGGAGTAGCAGGAGTAGCAGGAGTAGCAGGAGTAGCAGGAGTAGCAGGAGTAGCAGGAGTAGCAAGAAGATGAGCAGGAATAGGAGGAACAGGAGCAGCAAGCGGCTGTTGAGCTGGTCCATCTGGATGTTCGGGCACACTCGCGGGAGTGGATTTAGTTGGTTTTGTGCCAATATCTCCAGCGATAGTTGGTGTAGGACAATTTGGATTATTAGGATCAGGACACATTCCTTCTACAAATCCTTCATAACCAGATTCAAATAAATAAATATATAATCCAAACACTGCAAGAGTAGCAGATAACCCAGCAATAACATTATAACTTGTCAATAATATGACAATCGCCAAAATTAATAATTTGCCAAAAGAAGAATTAACTGGCTTACTAAATAAATTGGGATGTTGTGCAACCAAAATAATCATCAAAACAAAAACAATTGCTAATATATTGTGATTGCTTGCATTATAGATGTTTTTGGGTATAAACGTATTAAAAAGTTTATTCACTCTATTCATTTATAAATATTACATATATTATTTTTTTACACCTTTAAAGATTTTATATTGTATAAATTAGCAATATTAATTCAAAAAAAAGCAACTCTAGAATTTATTTATAATTTCAGTCTGTTTTCCAAATTATTATCTTATTTTTTATTAAGAGAATGTCTTTAGCAATGTATGCAGCACCATTTGATAATGAAAATACTCAGATAAATAGTAAAGATAATGATAATCCAATAGCTAGAAAAAGACTTGCAAATAATAGAACCCAAAAGCGAGTTCCTAAAGAACATAATTATTCGGAAAAGGTAAATTTTGTATTACAAAGTATTCACAATACACCAGATCATTCAGGCAATTCAGAAGGATTAGCTGATTTTAACCCTATACCACCACCTGCGTCGATGGGTGTTGAACAGACAAGAATCAGGGATAACAGTTCTCAAGAACAAACTGATAAGCCTGACGTAAATTATACTTTAGACAATGATGAAAAACCAGCCCAACAATCGCAAGACGATTATTATAAAAGATTTATGCCCAATTATGATAAGATTTATAAGACTTCTCCAGCAAATATGCCTTATTATGCTGGAAATACTGCACCCCCTGCCAATAATAACTATCCAATGGGTGGAGAAAATAGTATTCTACTTGAAAAACTTAATTATATGATACACCTTTTAGAAGAACAGCAAGATGAAAGAACCGGTAATGTTACAGAAGAAGTTATCTTGTATTGCTTTTTAGGAATTTTTATTATTTTTGTGGCAGACTCCTTCGTGCGTGTAGGCAAATATGTGCGCTAATAATCAAATTTTGCGAACTTATACAAAATTAAACTTGCATAAAATATTAATTTAAACACAAAGCCTATATTACGATATAATTAAATGTCGGAAGCAACTTATTTATTAACTCAAATGCCAACTGATGCAACGTCCATTGGGTCATATGCTGCAAGCTCAATTTGTCAAATGCCAACTAATGCAACGTCTATCGGGTCAAATGCGGCAAGCACAATTTGTCAAATGCCAAATAATGCAACTCCCATTGGATCATCTTCGCCTTCGCCTTTATCTATCAAAGAGACAACAGAAGAATAATGTAAAGAAAGGAAGAAAAAATAAAAAATTTAATGTAAAATAAATGATTTTTTGGGGTTAAATGTGTGGTATGCAAAATTATAAAAGAAATACGCTGTTGGGCTTATAATGGCGGGTTTTGTTTTCTTTTTCAATGCATCTACTATTAAATAATTGTCAGAAATATCCTCTACAACCGAGAAGGTAAATCCTTCTGCAATACAAATTTTCCATAGAGCCACCTTATATCCGTGAATGAATAAGTCAGTATCGCTTACAGAAAAACAATTAATAGATGCAAAACAACAAACAGCTTCACAGCCATCGCGAATAAACGTGCATGATTTTCTAAAAAAATATGCACATTTAACTTCATCCTCTTGAATAACCATATAAACAAATATATTTTTTGTTCTTATGAGCTCCAAAATGTTTGAAATTTCAGGCATAATACAAATATCAAATTTTCTGACACATTTTTCTCTCATAAACTCAAACAAATGATGTATATTTGATTTGCCGCATTCTACAAGCGACATTGTCGCAGGTAAATCTAGAGGGTTAATCCAGCCAAACATTTCAAACCCAAATGTATTATATACACACAAGGGGACAATACCTGTTAGCTCGTCTTCTCTCTTAAACAGAGAGACAACTATTTGTCTGTTATGATGACGCTGATTATAATGATGAGTTTGTATGACTTGTGGTGCGATTCCCTTTTTGCGATGCATCTTATCCACGCATAAATGATCTACATAATATACATCAAACATTGCATCTGTATTTTTGTTTGCGTTTTTATTAAAGTTTTTACCATTATTTATGGTAACAGTAAGCGGACGCGTCGTCATCGCACCAACTAATTTCCTAGATAATTCCGTAGTGCCTTTTTTTAAGTTCATTAAATGTTCATCTTCATAATAAAATGAGAAAAAACTGGTAGCATTATGCCCTTCAAAATATGCCATAATATTATTTTTTTGTGGTATGTAGCGATTGTCCTTATTTTGCAAATAATTGGTGCGTATAAATTTGACAAATTGTGACATGCGAAGCTCACTTACTGCGTCATATTTAATAGTTTCAATATTTACAAAATTACAATACTTATTTTTCTCTGGCAACTCGGCATTAATAATACCAGGCGGAAATAAATAATAATGAAAATCGTAAATGTGAAATACGGGTTGTAAAGACCAAAAACGAAACCGGATTTTAATATATGCTGCAATGCATATAATAATAATGATAATGATTAATAGTATGTATAAAACATATTGATACATATTATTTGCACTTAATTAATTTTTAATTTTTAAATTCTAATTTTATTTTCTTTTTTATTTATTTTCTAAATTTTCTAGATTTGCTAGATTGTTTATTTTTTTTAGATTTGCTAGATTGTTTATTTTTTTTAGATTTGCTAGATTGTTTATTTTTTTTAGATTTGCTAGATTGTTTATTTTTTTTAGATTTGCTAATACCTCCGCCTAAGGTTCTTAAATCTCTTACTCCGTTTTGCCTTGGAAGGTTAGGCCTTCTATTTTTTGTATTATAGTATGTATTACGATTTACATCCTCATCTTGAACTGGTTCATATCTAATACCTTGTTCATCAATGCCGCAATAATCAGGATCAAAATATTGCGTTAAATCTTTTACACATGAATTAGAAGGAAGACTATATCCTTCCTTACGCGCTACATCTGCTAAATGTTTTGCTTGTTTATGTGATATTTCGCTATTATAATCATCAAATTGTTTTTCTAGGTTTGATCTATGCATAGCATCTTTTTCGTAAGGAAGTAATTCAGATTGTTTGCCAGAATCACTCCTCTCGTCTAGTATGTCATTAAATGAAATGGTGTTTTTTTTCTTAGGTGGTATTTGGAGCGAGCCGGAGCTAGAGGAGGATGAGGATGAAGGATTCAACATAATACTATAATATATTATATAATTTCTTATATCAAAATATTTTATGCAGGTTTTTGAAGGATGTATAAATACTGATATTCGTAACCAACCTTAATCAAGTCTATTTTGCCCAACATGATAAATCCAGATTGTTTAGCCATGGCTAAAATATCCTTTTCAGATTCCATATACATTTTATGTTCTTGTTTTCTAAATATTTTGCCAGTTTCTTTATTTTGGAACTTCTCAATAAACTTTGCCGCATTTTTTTTATTATCAAGTTCAAAATTAGCACTATATTTGAAGTCTTGAAAATTAATGTTGCTTTTTGTGATGCGTTCTTTAGCATATCGTTGAGGTGTAAGCATTAGAAGCGGATTTGCAGGAGGCAAAATGGGATCAAACATATCTCTATCAACAATATGAATAATTAAACTTCCTCCCGGCATCAACCAATTCATACAGTTGCTAAAAAACTGCATTTTATCTTTGATGTAATACAGCGTAAAGTAAAGGCACATAATATGAGTAAAACTTTGCGGCTGAAATTGCATTGCGTTTAAAACATCTCCTTCAACAAAATCATATTTAGGATAATTTTCTTTGGCCTTTTCTATCATAGAATGCGAATTATCAAGCCCGATTGCTTTAAATCCCTTCTTATTTAATAACTCAACATGATGCCCTGTTCCAGACCCAATATCTAAAATTATGCTTTCTTCAGTTGGCTTTGTTGAATTTACAATTTGACCAATTTCATAATCATCCTTTAGGTTGTTAAAAACTAACTGGTCGTAAATATCGCTGTAAAAATCATCATAAATATCGGAATCAGTTTTAAACATAAATTTATCAGTTTGTTCAAAACCTTCCTTTCTTGATTTATTTGATCTAAAAATAGCGATAATAATTAATAATAATATAACAAAAAACAGCACCTTTCCCCATGTGGAGGATTTATTATACATTATAGAAATAGATTGTAATGGTTTAGAAATATATTTAAAAACAGTTGTTGTCATTTCTTCTATATGTATTGTTGCTATTTTTTTTGTTTGATTATAAATTATAAATGTCTGAAACAGAAATAAATGATATTAGAGAACAAAAGGAATTTAAAGGTATAACATTTTCTGAATTTAAAAAAACAGATGTTAAAAAGGAGTTACTAAATAATTTATCAAAATCTAAAATAGAACCTGCATGTTATTGGAGTGCAGAGTTTATATGTTCAGGACATTATACAGATTTGTGGGAAACAATATTATATTTTTATAGCAAACATATTCATTTAGGAAATCCTAAACTTGCTATATATCTTGATTTAAGAATTCAAGCCTTTAAGGAGATTATTACAGTTGGTTATATTAATCATGAAATTAAAATGAGAAACTGTGATAAGATACGAAAGTTATTCTGTGAAATCATATGCATTTTATGCAGTGCAAAAAGAAAACATAGTTTTGACGAGGTCAAAATTAAAAAGGAGGACTTTGATATGACACATATGACGGATAGATTGAAAGCTCCAAATGCAATGTATGCTAACAATATAATTCTTCCAGGTGACCCTAAAGAGTTGTATATAGCATTAAATGAGTTTGTTTATAATATTTCAAAAGATGGAAAGAACATCATAAATGCGTGTTATTGGATTGAATGGATTTCAGAATTTGAGACCATTTGCAAAAATAAAAAAGCACCGTGCAAGTGTGAGCGAAGAAGTCAAATACCCGTTAATGATAAAGACCAGTTAGATATTGTGTGGTTAGTGTGGTGCGCATTATTAAAAGAGTCTGAAAATCATCATAAATTAGTTCAAAAAATTATGAAAAGTTTATTAAATTTATTCACTCTCAAATATTCAAATAGTTGTAATAGAAAAAGAAAGTTTATTATGTATTATGCGGTTGCATTGCTCACAGAACCAGTTAATTTAGAGGAGGATTTATTGAAAGATAAAGATCAAGTTGCCATTATTACTGGTAAAATTGACAATATTTATAAACAAATAAAGAAGAATGAGAAATCTCCAAACACTGATTATTTATTTGCAAATACAAACAAGAGTAATTTAGATAAAACGATTGCAAAGTTGGAAACGATGAATAATTTTGGCGCAACCTTTGTTCCGAGATTATAAATTTATAAATATATTTGCGTAATATATAAATGCCAAAGACAAGAAGAATGCATTCCAAAAAAGGGACGCGTAAAAATCGGGTAATAGGAAATAATAACAAAAATAACAAAAATAACAAAAATAACAAAAATAACAAAAATAACAAAAATAACAAAAATAACAATAATAGTCTTCAAAAATTTGAACAAGAGGTTGTAGTCAAGTTTTTAGAAATGTTGAATTTAATCAAATTGTATCACTGGAAAACGCATAGTTATGCAACTCACAAAGCAACAGACGATTTAAATACTAAATTGAGTGCTAATGTGGATTCATTTGTGGAAGTGTTGCTTGGAAAACGAGGAGACCGTGTGAATTTACTTCATAAAAAATACATTTCTCTCACGGATTTTGATTCAGTTGAAGGATTCAAGAGAGAAATGGAAAAATACAAAGGGTATTTAGTGGGTTTAGACAATTGCGCTGCATTAAAATCAATGTCTAATAGTGATCTATATAATATTCGCGATGAAATGTTGTCCAATATAAATCAATTTTTGTATTTATTGACATTTAAATAATAAAGCATTTATAATTAAAATTTAATATATTGATTTTTATTATAATGAATAGTGCTCCAAATACATATTCGGCGCCCTTGCCACCATTAACACCAACTTACACTGCCCCGACAACATATGGAACATATGGAACATATGGTGCGGGTTCTACATTTCTTGGATTATCGCTAACTACATGGATAATAATATTATTAGTTCTTGCAATTTTAGGATTTAACATTTTTGTTTATTTAGCAAAAGGAACACAATCTTTTACAGAGTATTTTGGACCTTATATTAGATATTTTGTGGGTTTATTTGGAAATACCGCTGCAGATGTTACTAAGCAAGTGACCTCAACGGCCGCAACAGGAACAAAGGCTGGTATAGATGTAATTGCGGGAACCGTTACAAGTGGGGTAGATGTTGCACAACAAACCGCGAGCACGGTTGCTTCAAATGCGCCATCTGGAGCAACTGCATCATCGTCGTTATTCGGCAGCCAAAAAACGAGCGCAAATGTCCCCGTAACCGATGACGCTCAAACAAGTTCATTAAATAGCGCATTAAATAGTGCAACCAAGCAAACGCAACCACAAACACAAACACAACCACAAACACAAACACAATCACAATCGCCAACATCGTTTAGTGCAGATGACGCGGCAAGCACAATTCAATCAAATAAATCGTCTAGTAAAGCAGGATGGTGTTATATTGGAGAAGACCGTGGATTCCGAAGTTGTGTTCAAGTGGGTGAAAATGACAAGTGCATGTCAGGTGATATATTCCCAAGCCAAGACATTTGTGTAAATCCCAGTTTAAGACAATAAAAAAACAAATTACACATTTGCCCATTTCAAACGCACATTTATTATGTAATTCGCATATATAATAAAAATATATAAAGATATGTTATGAAAATCAATAACGATGGAAGTTCCATATATTCCAAAAGAGCTATTACATATAATATTAGAATATGACGGAAGAATCAAATATAGAAATGGAAAATATGTCAATATTATCGCTAAAAATGATGAAAGATATGATATTGTTAAACCATTTATAAGTAAAAAAATGGAAATATTGAAAACAATAACCATATCTGATGACCGTAGTTTTTATTTTCAATTTAGATTTGACACAATTAATGATGTGGGATTATGTTACGACTTCGGGTTTAATGAAGGCGACGTTTTTGAAATATGTTATTATGATACGAGGAATGCTGGCTGGGAACAAATTAGAACATACATATAGATTGAGCATTTAAAATGTGCAAAGGTGTAATTACAATATAAATACATTTTTTATTTTTTGTTTTATTTTAACTCTTATTTTTCATGTATGTAAAGGTAACGAGTCCATGCACATTATTTTCTGAACATGATTCGCAATTACTATAGACGCAGTCAAAGATACAGGGCCATTCCATCCAAGCATAATTTCCACTGGCGCAAGGATCTGACCGAAATTTGCCAAGGTTAATAAAATTTTTTAATCCACGGATATTCCACATATTGCGGTCTGCTTCATCGTCTAACATGGAATTTATATGCCATTCACCGACACTACTGTGAATCGCTAGTTTCTCTCCAGGGCCGACTCTTAGGCAATGCAATTTGTGGGAATTATCTACCCACGAATCAATCATGATTGGTAGCTCACCCATATTGTGAAAATTAATATACTTAGTTCTAGAATCCGTAACGTTAGTGAAGGATTCCAGTCGCTCACCTTCGCTATCGCTCCGGCTCGCTCCGTTATTTGCTTGCGACATTTTGATTTGGGGGGTTATAAATATATCTATGCATATATTTATAATCAATTTTTTTTAGCTTCGTAAAGGAGTTGTGGCAAAAGTAATCAAATTTGCGCTTGTAATATTATATTTATTTTTATTTTTATAATCAAAGTGTAAATAGAAATGTGTTGGCAATATTATTCACAGGAACAATTGAATTTGCTGAAAAAATAAACTTCTCCCCCTGAGGCCATTTATTGCCACCTGCAGCAAAAACGCGCCGAGTTCTTGGATAATATGTGGGCAAACCATCATTATAACACAAACTAATAATAGGTCCAGGCACATCAGAATCTGTAGTAGGATAACAAAATTGGCTTTCAGTAATGCTGTAAATTTCACCAGTGCAAATATTTTCACTGACATTGCAAATAAGCGTGCCGCCATCTGGAATAATAACGGGAGGTTGAGTAACAGGAACGGGGGGTGGTGGAACAAGTGGCAAAACTGGATTAGTGTTTCCTTTATTATTAGTTGGTGGAATAACCGAACCGGATGAACTCGCAATACCATTATTTACAGGCAGCATATAATTTGTTGGTAATACGGGCGCGGGGCATGTAATTGGCGCAGATGTGGGTGCAAGAGTAACCGTATTAAAATTTGTAAAATTGGACCGTCTTAAACTATTAGTATTTGGATTCGTATAAGTTTGAGTTTGCGTCGCCCATGTAGTTGTGCGATTTGTCCATAAACCACGGGAAATTTGAGCATACCGTTGTTGTTTCGTTATGTTTGAACTATTTTTTTTATATTGAAGAACATTGCCTTTTTTAAGAACTTCTAATCTATATGCAATTCCATTTTGAATTGTTATTTGATTGTCAGCATATGCGCACGGATTTTCAAACCTACTCCATTCTCTAGTTGGCATTGGATTATAATTTGGTCCCAAACAAGGCATGTTATTTTATATACAAACATATAAAATAATATTACAACAAACCAAACAGGACTATTAAATTGGAACAATAGCGAAGGTGAGCGACTGGAATCCTCTACGAAGTAAGAACGTTAGCAAAGGATTCTGATTATACTCCGCCTGTTCCCAAAGGGTTAAATTGATCCCCTGCACCAGCAAAAAACCATCTGACAGATAAATAATTGGGATTCTTCATGCTCATTGCAGAAGACCCAACCATTTTGGTATTTGGCCCATTTTTTACCAAGTTATATATAGCTGAAGTTCCGAGAGAATAATCATAATACCAAAGATTACTGACATAACCAGAAAACCCGCCATTCATGCCAACATACACATCGCCATAATTTTGTTTTGGAACGCCAGATAATTCCAAACTTTTTGTGATTGTTCCGTTAATGTAAATATCTAAAGTGGTATTTTTACATCTAATAATAACATTGATCCATTTATTCAAAGGAATATCATTAATAATAACCTCTTCATTAATATCGTTGTATGTATTCATAATAACTTTAAATGCATTTGTATTTGGAACAATATATAAACCAGGTGCATTATTGGGGAAATTTAATCCAGTTTCAGGAACAACATTGGCATTGCCTTTGCTGAAAATGTGACGATATTGGGAAGATTGTGTATCATCAATAAAGACCCATACAGACCACGTAAATTCAATTCCATTTGGTCCATTTACAGAACGAATAATTGGCTTAGCTCCGGAGGAAGAAGGGTCTTGTGGAATGACCAACATTTGTTTTGCATCAACCATACCATTTATTAATTTGGGTGAATTATTTGGACCAAAAAACCATGCTAGAATTGATATAGAGAACTGAAGAACTATAACAAATATAATAATGACTAATAATAAAAATGATATTCTTGCGACTAAACTACTGGAATTCATGAAATCCTTGATTCCACTTCCTCTTCCAGTACTTTGTGTTGAAAAATTACTGTTATCCATATATATATATTATATAAGAAAAACCCCATTTAGAATGTAAAACTACTGGTTTCATTTCCGTTATCCGAAAAAGCTACCTTAACTTGATAATTTCCAAAAATATTAGATAGCCAACTCGCGCCATATCCTTTTTGATAGATATTAAAAGCAGTTTGTGGGTCAGTTGAGTTGGGATAATATTGAAATTTTGCAGTCCATCCTGCAAATCCACCGATTGGTGTGACATACACATCCGCACTTTGATTAATCTTTGCAACCCCGGGTAATACGCATGTTTTTACCAATTTTCCATCTAGATAAACATCTAGTGTTCTTCCATATGTGCTTATTAATAAATTTACCCATTTTTGAATAGGAACATTGCTAATATTACACGTATGCACAACAGAACCATCGGCAGTTGTAGTGTCATCACTTGTTAAAGCAGCAGCGGTTCCAGGGAAACATGTTAATGAAACAGACAAATTATTTTCAATTGCTCCTAAAATTACGGCTGGGCATGGTTCGCTTTGTAAAATACTTGCCGTGGTTACAGCGGCGCTATTGCTTAATTGCCCCATGCGACCAAATAAGACCTTGGGTTCGCCATATTTGTAATTCCAGTCATTGATATAAAACCATATTGAATATGTGAAATTGCTTGAATTTGATACACTCCCAGTGGCTAAACTACTAGCAGTGATTTTTTGAAGCATTGTTCCCGAGTTAAGACTTGTTAAAGTATTTACATCTGAAAAAACGTAGCGAATCACTATATACAGCAATACGATAATGATAACTACAAGAAGAATATTCTTAATGTCCATAATATAATATACTAATAGAAATTTTATTAAAATGAATGTTCATATTTATTTTAATATATTGTCATTTATCATTTGTCATTTATCATTTTTTTAATAATGAATTGAATCCAGAATCCTTCACTAATTTTCTTACTTCGTAGAGGATTCCAGTCGCTCACCTTCGCTATCGCTCCGGCTCGCTCCAAAAGCAAACTTATAACCCATTAAAATTGTCATTATTTGCAACAGCAAACCATTTAAACGACAAGTAATCTGTAAAAGTTTTGTTAGGATCGCCCTTTGCAGGTGGCTGATCTGGCACGGCTTCTTGGCTAGAAGCCTGTGATTTTACATCAATCGTAATTGGAAATGTTATTACTGGAGGGTTTGATTTAATATTTGCGCCGGCTAAGACATCTTTTACTATAGATTCTCTAGACGAGCTAGCAACTGGTGGAGTTTTATCTTTTACTGTATCATACAAGTAATACACTTGCGATGCACTTAGATTTGTATTGAAATAATTAACATTGCATATTCCACCATTTACGCCTTTATTTGACCCGACTGTCAGAACATCCTTTGACATTCTTGGGACAACTTCATTAACAGATTTAACAAGCTTGCCATTATAAAAAATATCCAGGGTTCCACCATTGTAATTAATAATAATATTGTTCCATTTTTGTAACAAAACATTGGACATTTTATAAATAATAATATTGCCATTTGCATCTAGTTCTTGTGGGTTTTTTAATCTGCTTACACTTCCAATTGCCGGTTCGCCTGTATTCAGCATTGTAATCATCAGAGTATTTTCACTGGCATTATAAAGAACATTCGGTTTATCTCCATAATTTAATAAAGAGGTGTATTTTTCTAGTGATGAACTCACATTTGGACTAACTGCATCAATAAAAACCCAAAATGAAATTGCATATTGATAATCATATGGATTTGTGTCTGTATTAGTTCCATTCAAATTATCATATGTTCCAATGACATTTTCTGTGTTTGTATATATTGGAGCATTCACTAATATTGTTCCTCCTTGTTTTGCCATATTTGTTTGAAATTGAGGTGCAATAACATAATACACTGCATACAGTAAAATAATTAAGAATAATAAAATGTAATAGGTATAAGGAGTATTTTTTGTTGCTGATAATATAGATACACCAGTTTTTGCAGATGGAACACCAAGACCGAATATACTAACAATGCTGTCAATTATGCTAACAAGAACGCATGGTATATATAATAAAGTATTCACGACAAGTCTAAATAACGCGCTCTTTTTATAATATGTTCCACCAGTTATTAATTTAAATACTAATCCTAACACAGTAATGACAATTAACGCATTTAATATAAAAGATATTATACCAGATTTACTTGATAGACTTTCAACCCCAGTTACTAACCAGCCAATAAGTAATCCAGAAAAAACTAGCCCAAATAGCAACATAAAAACCCTGCGTGCAATATTTGAAATGTTTGACATACTTTTATCAATGTCTCCGTCACTGTCACGAAGTTTTATGTCTGAGAATGAAAGAATTCCAAAGAATAATATCCATAGAACAAAAATTACTATGACCAAAATAGCAATGAGAGAAACCGTGTTTGTTTTATAGCTGCCTACTATATTTGTGCCTTTAGTAAAACCGCCGGGATAAGCTAATATACCAGACACAACTATAATTAAAAATATAATAAATGCTACCCCGCTAAACAACGCCATTTTAGAAAGCCCTTTGAAAAATCCTCCTTGTTCTCCAGAAGAGTTACCCTGTCCTTGTTTAATTGAAGGAAGTGTCATCAATGTTAATAAATATAAAAATCCAAAAATTGCCAACAAGATTGTTATGACTAATGAGGGGCCAAAGTATGTTTTTAAATATCCACCCGGATCAACGGTATAAAATACCAACATAAATGCTATTAAACAAAAAAAGATAAGTGCATACTTAACGCGTTCATAGTTCAAGTCAAATCCAAATAATTGACCTTTTTCCATTGCTAAATAAAATAAATAAATTCCGATTAACATGGTTATTGGAAAAAATAGAAAAGCGTATGCATTTACAATGCCAGATGGAACAGACCTATATAGTATTATAAGGCCAATAATATATGCAACTAGTAACAATACAAATTTTAATTTACCTAAAAAATTCAAAAATTCTTTATAATTTGGTATCACCATGAAAACAATTAATAGAATTGCTGAAATAAATGCTATAATTATCCATGTCGTTGCGTGTTGTTCTCCAGATAATTGTCCTCCACCGGACAACCCGCTGTTTGAATATATTAATCCAATAATTATGCAAATTAAAACCAATAATACAATGCCAAAAGTCCCATATATGAGAGGAGTTTTTATTTTCTTAAAAAAATCATCATCCATTTTAAAAGAGTCTGTTTTTATAGGTTCAAGTATTGGAATTGCAGTAGCTTTTGGAATGTTCATGATATAATAATATTATATAAAATACTTTTGTAAAGTATTGCAAAACAACGACGTCTCAGAGAATGTTGAGTCATCACATATTTTCCATGGCTGTTTTTTTACCATGACAATCTCTGCACAAAGCGACTAAATTAGTGACTTCATTTGTCCCTCCATATTCAAGACGCTTAATGTGATCTACTTCAAACCAGGCATTTAATTGCGTGCTGCAATCGCCGCATTTCCATCCTTGATTAGAAGCGACATATTTCTTTTTCGTTTCACTGACAGAACGTTTTGTGCTTTTACCACCAGATTGTAATATACGTTTTTCTGCATTCATTGTGCCCATAGTAGAATTTCCAGATCCCATATCATTTTCACTATTTAAATCCCCCATAAAACTTGAATTGCTAGATGTTGTTGTAAAGTCTATCAATGGAGTAAGCATGTCCATGGATGATTTATCAATCGGCATATATTTAACAACATTGTTTGCATGAAGCAGGATATTTTTGCATCTAGCTGGATTCCGTTTTACCATGAGATAAAAGACGATACCTAAAAAAGCGAAAAATGCGATTTGAAGATATTTTTTATTTTTTATTATTAATTTCACATATTTGCCATCATAATAAGTATTGTAAATAAAGAAGGCAGTTATGCCAAATATTAATAATTCTAGTTTCATAATTAATATAATGCAAGATTATAATTAATTATGTGTTATCTTCTTTATAAATTTTAGTAATTTATTTTCTTCTAGTTTTTCTTTTTTTCGTTGTTTTTCTTTTTTTCGTTATTTTTCTTTTTTTTATAGTTTTTCTGTTGTTTTTACTGCGTCTATGCTTTCTAGTTTTAGAACCACCCAACTGGGTTAATGATCTAACAGTTGTTCCTGGAATGGTTATATTATCTACGAGTGTTCCTTTCCCGTCGTCAGCTTGAACTATTTCGGGATATTTCCCATTTAAATGAACTCTTTTCAGTAAGTCATCAATAGTCATTGTTGGTTTTTGGGAACCTTTTATATTTGCAATATTTGTTATTATTGAAACAACCGGATCTCCGTGGCTTGTGCAAACAATATAAGAACTGCAGTTACCTTCGTCATTTCTACGATCTAAAACTATATATTCTATATCACGATAAATTATATAATCTCCCATTTTAAATTTGCAGTTAGATGTAGTGTCTAAACCTTTATATAGTGCTTTTTTTTGTTCTTCGGTCAAATCGGGATTGCAATTTCCAGTTTTATTTGGGATTTTTATTCCACTATCAGTATATGTAAGTAAATACGGTCCATTTCTTTTTATATCATTCAACATATTTTCACCAATTTTACCAGTTCCTGTAACAAAATGGCTCAGTCCTTGATTGTATATTATTGGAGTATCAACTGTAATTTCTCCAAGTGTTCCGTCTTGATTTAAAGGTGGTATATAAAACCCATTGGTAAATTCTTCTCCTACTCGTTGAATGGCTCCAGAAGAGTTAAATGTCAAAACACCGCCTATTATTGGTTGCGAATAAATTATCCCAGTTCTATTCAATTCACATATTTGAAAAACTTTAAAAAATTCTGGGGCTTCTATGTATCCATCATTACCTGGTCTGTTTGCGACCATTTGAATGTCTCTATTTAATTGCATTAAACCCGGATCAGCTTTTTTTTGGGCTGGCAATTTTGCATAGTATTTATTAAATTCCGTGACAATATTTTGATAGAATTGTAAATATTCCGCATCTGTATTGTAACCCAATATATCTGCCAATGATATAATGAAACATCTATTATTATAATTTTTGCCATTAGCTCCTCTAATATTATTTCCATGGTCAACATAATTTCTTCCGCTTGTAATAGCATATGTTGTTTGCACATTGCCATCACTAACAGCGCGTGCTCTAGAAGGTTCTCCTTTGTTATCTGAACTAGTAGGAGGTCCTCCTTTGTTACCTGAACTGGTGGGGGGTATTCCATTGCTTCGTCCTAAAAAGGGACCTTTACCTGTTCTAGAAATTGTGGAAACACCTTTCGCATCGGATGTTTTTGCACAAGAACATCCCATTAATTTTTTATAATATGGGTCATCTTCCAATTTACCAGAAGATGTATAGGTGAAGGGAATTGTTTCTTGGTTTGACTGAAAAACTGTATTATAGATCTTCTGGAAATCAGGTTGTGATGTTGATGATGTTAGGGAAGTTGTTGGGCGTCTCCTTCTAGAAACGGGTGATCTTGGGATGGGATATCTTCCGATGGGATATCTTCCGATGGGATATTTGGCGCGAGTAGAACTTGTAACGTTAGATGCGTCTTTTTCATTATCTTTGCTATCTAATACTATGGAATTCTCCCTTGTTGGAGGAGGAGCTCTTGGGGTAGATGATGATAACATATTTTAATAATATATATTATACAATTATTAAAATATATGCTTAATTATGTTTTGATGTTTTATTTTTGGAGCTTGATTTAAGTTTTTGGGAAGATTTTTTAGTTTTGGATTTAGAATTAGAATTAGATTTAGACTTTGATTTTGATTTTTTCTGAGAACTTGTGGTGCTAGAAGAACCGCGTTTTTCTTCAAACTTGACAGTAGATTTCTTTTCCGCGCATAAAAATAATTCATTCAAATCCTCCAATTTTTCAACAATTTTATCAACATCAATTGGAACATAACTACACTCAATAACATATAAAATCATTTCTCTTATTTTCTCAATAATAAGCAATTCACAATTGCACAATTTGCTATAATATCCATTCAAATACTCTAAAATAGGCAAATATGTCATGACAAAACCCCATATATCTAAATTTTTAAGAAATACTTGAGTAAAATATTCCATTTTTTCAAATTTGCTGTTTCTTGTGAATTTAAAAAGCACATATGAAACATATTCAAAAATAAAGTAAAAGGTGTAATCAAATTCTATCAAGTCTTCTTTAAATTGGGTTTCAATATTAATTAAACCTCGTTCAAATAATATTTTGAAAATACTATTGAGCGCTTTTAAATGTCCGGGTCCGCGTTTATTTACCCACGTAATGATGTAATTGATTGCAAATGAACGCACCATAAAAAAACTTGGTTCTGGATTCTTTTTCAAAAATTCGTTATACATTTTAGTTAGCGTGTCATTGAATAGAACAACAGAAAAGGGGACGTTAAATTGAAATGGTCTATTTGTCAAAGGTTTGGGAATATTTTCACCAGATTTATATGTTGTAGACAATCCCCAATCTATTAAACGTGTTTTAACATCTCCGCCATCTTCTTTTTTCACCAAAATATTTGAATCCTTAATATCGCAGTGGAATATCTCTCGTTGATTCATTGGTAGGATCCCTTTTTTCAGCAATTGAATGAGTGAAACATTCATTTGGCTCATCCTTTTATAATCCATTTTATGAGTTTCAATATATTTGCCAACATCAACACCACCGTGTGGCATATTAAGTGCCATCAATTTGTCAAGAGATGAATTAACATTGGATGCAGTAATGTCCAATTTTTTCATAGCTTTGCATTTCTTATCAAAATTATCACGATCCTCGTCATCAAGCTTATCAGGTTTGCACAGTGAAAACCCATTTATTAAAAAATAATCATCATACTTTGGTATATTGTCTAATAATCCCTTGAATCTTTGAATGTCTTTAAATTCGTTTTTTGCATATTTTATTTTCATTAATTTGGAAATATTATCATCAGTTCTTTTTTTTCCGTCGCATTTTAACGCTGGGCTAAAAACGCATCCAAATCCCCCAGATGCGATTGCTTTTCCTCCTTTAATTTTTGTCATTAAC
>Ga0194055_10001399_pt1 | contig 19701 bp, 15 predicted proteins | sample SepL449m_MetaG_FD_155482 | JGI IMG/M metagenome (GOLD analysis project Ga0194055, IMG submission 155482) | Anoxic zone freshwater microbial communities from boreal shield lake in IISD Experimental Lakes Area, Ontario, Canada - Sep2016-L442-9m | ecosystem: Environmental > Aquatic > Freshwater >...
ACACAAGCGACTTGGTTCGACGCACAAATCCTCCCAGCTCCAGAGCGATGGAGCGGGCTCATCGATGGCCGTATTCCTGCCAACACATATGGATTCACCGAAGAGGGTCTTCCCAAGTCTTGGCCGATGAAGCTCGCCAATGCGCACTGGGCTGCCATTCTTCCTGCCATGCCATCGGGAAACTATGTATTAAGGTGTCGGACCATCGACCAACAGGGGGTTGCTCAACCGATGCCTCGTCCCTTTCGAAAGTCGGGGCACGCGTCCATTGAGTCGATCGATTTTAAGGTCGTCGATTGAGTCGACTCCCTCGTTCATCGTTATTTTTATGGAGGGAATGCACGGTCTTGTACTATTGCCCCTTTGCGTCGATAGGAAAGTGCTCGTTTTGAAGTTAGGCTGTTTTGGCTTCTCTCGTACTCGTACTCAATGAAATGGTACTCGTACTCGAGGCGGTATCCTCGAAGTGGTATCTTCGAGTACGAGTACTGCTAACGCGGAGTACGAGTACGAAAACCCATGGGAAAACATCGATTGGGGCTCCTAGAGGCTCGAACATCGCAACCGCAATCAGCGTTCGCGGGGAAGGAAACACTCCTTTGAAAACCTCATTTGCTCGATGGTGGTTCAAGCTGGCGATTGGCTCGTTCGTTCTCATTGGCGGATGGCTCTTGTTCCAACGCGTCTTCTACAACCGAACGCTCATCGAGCCCTTGCCCGATAGCGAGGTCGAGATGCGGTTCGAGCTCGGTGGCCAGCCACATGCCATCGCCCGAGGGCGTGCCTACCGCATTGAACGCAATTCCAAGTGGTCTCTTGTGGCCGATCTCTACGATCCAGAGTTTTTCAACAGGAGCTTTGTTCGGGAAGGGGAGGAAATCTACCGTGTCGCGGAGGACACCGGTGAGCACTATCGAATCCCTGATCGCGTCTCCGAAGATTTTGAAGGGATATCCGAAGGGATCTCTGGGTTAAAAGAGTTGATTCTTTCACGGACAGGTTGGTCCGACTTGACATTGCAAACCTCGCGAACACCACACGTGTCGGATTACGTCCGTTTGCGAAAGGATATCCTACGAAACGATGGTCCATTTTTCGACGCGCGCGTGGAGCCCATGGAAGCAGCAGCCCATCGTGGTCAACGGGGCTTGAGATTCGTTTGCCCCCAACCAACGCGAGGCATGATTTGTAGCAAGGCTTCTCTCTCTTACGGTTTAGTCCATTATGGACATGGCGATACGCTCCACTTCCAAGCTTGGTACCGCATCGTCGGACCCAGCCGACCGCACACCATCGCAGATTTCGAGAGTCGTTATGTGCTCCAGTCCCCCGGCTTGCGTCTATCGCTGGGCCAAGAAGGTGAGCTTGAAGCCGAACTCAAAACGCTCAACAAGGTCTACTATCGGCAACTTGGTAAACCACGGAAGAAATTCCCTACGGATACATGGGTTTGCGTGACGGCCGAGATTTTTCTGGATCCAGCATCAGGAACGGTGCGGATCTGGCAAGACAACAATCTCCTCATCGATGCCGTTGGACCAACACTTGCGATCCCCAGCGCGATCATCGACTCCATCGAGATCGGGATCTCCGCCCATTCGTATGCTACCGGGACCGTGACGCTCGATATGGATGATGTCATCATCTCGCGCGAACCGATTTCCCTTCCTTGAAATGAAGCTCCCGTGGGGTAGGCATCCTGTCTTACCGTGGGATAGGCATCCTGCCTGTCTTAGCGTGACATAGGCATTCAGGCTGCCCTCTTCCCAATGTTGCCAATCAAAATCGAACGGAAGATCACTCAACGTCTTTTGACCCTCCTGGCCTCTTGGCATTTCCTTCCGACTTATCTTTAGTGAAACTGAATTCATCGATGTGCAGAAACGCTTACGCAACAACAAACATGGCAGGCAAGATGCCTACCCCACAAATGATGACAACTAGGCATGTCGTACGGGAACACTATCCGTATGATCATGAACTCAATGTTGCGAGAGCGAATCACACTTCGATGACGATACGTGGATCTAGTGCTTTGGCTTGGCAAGCCAATATGTAGCCGTCGGACCTCTCTTTGCTCGAGAGTGCGTCGGTAACTTCCATGTGCACACGACCTTCGCGACATTGGATTTTGCATTGACCACATATGCCTGATCGGCATTCAAAGGGCAATAGTATTCCAGCATACTCCGCCGCTTCCAAGATCGACTGGTCCTGCTCCGCTTCAACCTCCGTACCAGAGGGATGAATAACAATCGTCGCTGCCACCGTCGATGCCGAGTCGCCATTCGCTTGATCGTTTTGGCTCGGTGCTGCGTCCGATACGTCGCTTGATTTGGGTGATGAGAATACCTCGGTGAAGATTTTGTCTTTTGGATATCCGGCCTTCTGAAGAATCAATGTCATAGCCTCCATCATCGAATCGGGGCCGCACATGTACGCTGGTGTCGTATTGGGATTGCTCGCTTGGTCCCTTAAAAAGCTCTCCGTCGGATAACCGAGTGCGTGGCTCTCGCATCGCAAAGCAAGATCGGTATCGATCGAATCCTCGCGTGTTAGAAATACATGTAGGAAGACGTTGGAGAATCGTCTCACGATCCCATCAAGTTCGGCCTTGAACACCAGGTCATGGCGCGTTTTAACGACATAAATGAATTCGATTCGTCCTTTCCAACCGTGGTCCGTCAGATAGCGAAGCATGGACATCACAGGCGTCACTCCGACTCCACCCGCAATGAGCAAGACACGATCGGTGGTACGCCCATTGAAACTGAACTTTCCTGATGGCGCAGCAATCTCTAATCGATCACCCTTTTGCACTGTATCGTGCAAATGCTGCGAGGCGATTCCCGATGGGTGGCGTTTGACCGTTATCTCGACGTAGGCCCGTTGAGTCGGCGATGAAGCAATTGTGTAGGCGCGGCGAACGCTCGCACCCTGAATGCTCATCGTGAGATTCAGGTACTGCCCGGGTGCGTGCTCAAAGGGGAGTTCGCCACCGTTCTCCGAAACCAAGCGAAATGTTTTTACGTCATGAGACTCTGAATGGACGTTTGCCACAAGCAAACTCCCTTTCCACCAGTCTTGTCGATTGGATTGGGTTATCTTCGAGCGTAGCAAGCGACGCCCATTGTTCGCCGCACTTTTCCGGAGTTCGATGTAATGCCTCACAGCCCGGAAACCGAGGATTGGGGTTAGCACCAGTGCGAATGCGATTGGCTGTCTAACATCACTTTTCACCAACATGTAATAGTGGATCACCCCGAGAACCACGGCCACGTACGCCAGCCGATGCAGGAGCTTCCATCGCGCTGGCCCCAACTTGCGAATCATTACGTTGGTGCTTGTGACACCCAATGGCACCATCAAAAGGAGAGCTACGAAACCAATCGCCAGGAATCGTCGCGATACGATTTCATCGAACGTACCGGAGAGACTCCCCATGCGATCCAGTGCAACATAGATGACAAAATGAATCGAAGCGTAAAAGAATCCATACAGGCCGAGAGCACGGCGGTAAGCAATGAGCGAATTCCACCCAGTGACTTCGCGAAGTGGCGTGATGAGGAGAGACAGGAACAAAAAAATCAACGAAAGAATGCCGGTTATATGGAGCCCGTTATTGACTGCGTTCGCACCCAATTGCCCCCGCCAAGCATCCCAACCAAGTAGAAGCGCCGGAATCAACCCATTGAGGATGACTAACTTACGGTTGAAATCCAAATCCATCGCGATTGCCTTTATACGCCGATACAACGGTGAGCCTAAGGTTCCAACAGCATCCGTAGAAGCTAGAAATACAGAGATAGATCCAGCCCAGCGTACAACGAAGCGACTTGGGACTCGTAGCCGTTAAACATCAGCGTTTGACGCCTTCCTGACTCGCCAATCCTCTGTTCGGTCGCTTGACTCCAGCGAGGATGAGGCACCGCTGGATTCACATTGGCCAAGAATCCATACTCGTTGGGCGCGTAACGATTCCAGTAGGTAGGGGGTTCCATATCCACCAGCGAAATCTTGACGATCGATTTGATCCCCTTGAAGCCATACTTCCATGGAACCACCAACCGAACCGGAGCCCCGTCTTGTGCAGGCAGTTCACGGCCATAGAGACCTACCGCTAAAATCGTGAGTGGATGCATCGCTTCATCCAATCTCAAACCTTCGACGTAAGGCCACTTCAATGCATCCGTTTTCTGACCCGGCATGCGTTGAGGGTCATAGAGCGTTTGCATCGCGACGTATTTTGCGTTTGGTAGCGGTCGAGCAGACTCCAACACTCTCGCTAATGGTATACCAGCCCAAGGAATCACCATGGACCATGATTCGACACATCGCATCCGATAGATCCGCTCTTCAATCGGTCCGAGCGCGAGCAAATCCTGCATCGATAAAGTGACAGGATTCTCGACCAACCCGTCGATCGATATCTGCCATCCGTCGGTCTTGAAACCCTTCGCAACCTCTGCAACTCGATTTTTGTCCGTCGTAAACTCGTAAAAGTTGTTATAGCTAATGATGTCGGATTCACTCGTCATTGGTTCGTCAACGTAGTAGCCTCGCGCACGGCGGTCTTCCACCGAAAGTCCTGCATCCTCGAAGCCCTTGAGTTCGTCGGTCTGCAATTCCATCTTGCGTACTGGATTGAACCATCGATACGTCGCATAGGTTGCAGCGACAGAGGCGATGCCTAACCCGCCCCGTATGAATCGGCGACGGTCTTGATAGACAGGGTAAGGTGTCACCTCATTTCTTAGTTCGTTGCCAGATACCTCACCGGTCATTGCACCCTCCTCTCGCTGTCGTTCAACTATTTCTTGTCGTCCTTCATCATCTTGTCGTCCTTCATCATCTTGTCGTCCTTCATCATCTTGTCGTCCTTCATCATCTTGTCGTCCTTCATCATCTTGTCGTCCTTCATCATCTTGTCGTCCTTCATCATCTTGTCGTCTTTGGTCGACATCGACGATCCGCCGGACATTCCCGTATCGCGCATTCCGCTCGAGGATTCCTTCGTCGAACAACCGGTGAACGTCAACCCAAGAGCAACCGTAGCGAGACTGATTCGAATAAGTGACTTCATGATTAGTTCTTTCCACTTTCGCGTTCTGTAACTGACTGTATTCCCAAGTCCGTGAATGCAAACCACTGAAGCGTTTGCGTCCAGTCCACATCATTGATGGCGGAATTGCTCCAGGTCTTACCTCGAAAAACTACCGAATTGCAGATTGTTCAGACTTTTCAAAAATCACTGGTGCCACATGATGAAGCGGATTTTCGACTCCAGGGTGAGTGTGGAATCGATGCTGCGAAATCGATAGAAGGTCTGATCTTTCCGATGGATCGGGAGAAAACTTGGAATTCGCAGGGATCCGACTGGCAATTCCAACCAACCTGCTTCTATGAGACCGCGATCAATGATGACCGACCGTTTTATAACGATAGCGATCCTGGCAGGCAGGATGCCTACCCCACGCTAAAACGAGCAAGATGACAACCTCACATACTCCCTGCTCTTCCCACAGCCTGCATTTACAATGGTATCTTGATCGGTCTCTCCGAACCCACCTTCGTTTCCCGTCGTGAACTACGCACGATGTTCTACCGAAACACCTTTCCCATGATGATGCACTCCAAATTGCAAGTCCTATGTCGAATCCTGGTTGCCATCGTTGTGTTGGCAATTCACAGCACGCAAAGCTTTGGAGAGTCCCCCCCCGATCGTGAGGTACAACCAGGAGTGCCTCGCGGCACGATCACCTCGGGAGAGTTTTCGGAAAGCCAGATCTTTCCGGGTACGAAACGCCAATACAGTCTGTATGTACCCGCCCAGTACGATCCATCCAAACCGGCCAGCTTGATGGTCTTCATGGACGGATCTGGATACTCGCAAACCGACGGAGCTTTTCGCGTTCCAGTCGTATTCGATAACTTGATCCATCAAAAAGCGATGCCGGTCACCGTCGCTGTTTTCGTGAATCCAGGAAACATCCCCGCCACGAAACCAGGTGCGATCGATCGGAGCAACCGCTCGTTGGAATACGACTCACTCGGAGACCGCTATTCCCGATGCCTTCTCGAAGAGATTTTGCCGATCGCATTGAAGGACCTCAACATCTCCTCGTCCCCTGAGGATCGAGCTGTCTGCGGGATTTCCTCAAGCGGTATCTGTGCCTTCACCATCGCATGGGAACGTCCTGACCAATTCGGCAAGGTACTCAGCCATATCGGAAGCTTTACGAATATCCGAGGTGGTTGGGCTTACCCTGGACTCATTCGAAAAACAAAGAGCAAACCGAAGCCGATCAAAGTCTATCTGCAGGAGGGTAAAGAAGACCTGAACAACCTGCACGGCAATTGGCCTCTGGGCAATCATGACATGGCAGCTGCATTGCAGTTTGCAGGATACCACTACCAATTGGTCATGACCGATGGTGGGCACAGCGGCAAATGGGGAGGGGAGGAGCTTCCGAAGGCCCTGCGTTGGCTATGGGACAACGATTCCAAGTCGACCGAGATTCCCATCGTGGAATCCAAACCGAAATGGGAGCCACATCCCGATGCGATCGCACGGGAGGATGTTCCGCACGGAAAAGTCATCTCGATGCCTCCCAGGGAGTCCACGATTTTTCCGGACACGATCCGTGATTGGTCCGTCTACGTACCGGCACAGTACAAAGAAAGTGAGCCGGCCGCCGTGATGATCTTCCAAGATGGGGAACGGATGCGAAACGACAAAGGGCGTTGGCGCGTCCCGACCGTTTTTGACAATCTCATCGCCAAAGGCGAGATGCCTCCCACCCTAGCGATCTTTATCAACCCAGGTCATGAAAAGTCCAAGCCCCTTCAAGATCAGCGATTCTCGAATCGGAGCTTGGAATACGACAGTCTCGGAGATCGCTATGTCCGCTTCCTGCTCGAAGAGATCCTTCCCGAAGTCGAAAAGGAATATCGCATTTCCAAGGATCCCGGACTTCGGGCACTTGGCGGTTCGAGTTCCGGAGCAATTTGTGCTTTCACAGCAGCGTGGGAACGTCCGGACGCTTTTCGCAAGGTCTACTCGACCGTGGGTAGTTTTACCAATCTGCGAGGGGGCAACGTTTATCCAGCGCTTGTCCGTAAGACGGAACCGAAACCGCTGCGTGTCTATTTGTCCGATACCAGTGGCGACATCGACAACCCATTTGGCAGTTGGCCGTGGTCGAATCGCTTGATGGCGTCGGCACTCGACTACATGGGTTACGACTCGCGGTTGGATTGGGCCGAAGGCTATGCGCACAACGATGACTTTGGGAGCACCGTATTTCCTGATGCCATGCGTTGGCTCTGGAGAAAAGAGATCCATCAGCCCATGGTTGATACGCGAGGTGATTTGGGAGGAGATCTGACGCTTCTCAATTTGCTGGTTCCCGGAGAATCCTGGAATGTCGTCGCAGATCAACTAGGATTCGCCGATGCACTATGCACTGACAAAGAGGGGAACCTTTACTTCTGCGACATGAAAGCTGCTGCGGTCATTCAAATTAACGCTAAAGATGGATCACGAAAAACCATCGCCAATGAATCCGTTAGCGGCGCGGAGTTTACTCCTGATGGAAATTTTTTGGTTGCCTGCCAAGGCTCCAAAGATCGTGTTATTTCGATCGATGTTCGGACCGGTGAAGTGAAAGTCGTGGCTGAGGGAGTCAAGCCGAACGATTTAGCCGTGACGAGTGAAGGCTGGATCCTGATCACGGAAACCGGCGCCAAGCAAATCACGCGGATCGACCCGCGAACCGGTACAACCTCCGCTGTCGATACGGGCATTACCCTGCCCAATGGGATCGCATTGTCCAACGACGGAGGAACATTGACGGTTTCCGACTATGGGGGTGAATACGCATGGATGTTTCGAGTCGATGCAGACGGAAACCTCGATGCCAAGATGCCCAGTATGACCCTGCGATTGCCCATCGACCCCAAGGGTGAATTTCGATTCAACGAGCCACCTCCGTATGTTAGCGCGTCCAAAGGAGATGGCTTGGCTGTCGACAAGAAAGGACGCTATTACATCACGAGCGAATTGGGAGTGCAGATTTTCGACCCGACGGGACGATTGTGCGGTGTTCTTCCGAAGCCCTTGAAAGACCAACCCTTGACGACCTGCATCCTAGCAGGCCCAGATCACAGCACGCTTTATATCGCAAATGGGACGACTATTCTCAGTCGAAAATTGACCGTGGATTAGTCACTGATCCGCGCGTACGAACTGACTGAATGAACTTCCTCACCGTCATCCATTCTTTTTTACCGAGCCGAACATGAACGTGCAACGCAGGCAGAATCCAGGAATGGGTCCGAGCGATTTCTCGCAAGGCGGACGCTGGTTGTCGCGAATCGTAGCCATTGGATCGACTCTTGTATGCTGTGTCCTGGCCCATCCGCAGGGTTATGGTCAAAGCCAGTCATCCCGTCGCAATCCTATCGTGATTGAGAACGAACTGCCGGGAAGTTCAGATTGGCAGTTGACCCGAGTACGCGTCGATGGCAGCCGGTATCGATCTCCATGGATTGAAGGGTATTGCTCGAAGCAAAGTGTGCGAGCGGGTGAATCCATCGACATCAAAGTTTCCACGAGCCCGGTCCGCTCGTATCGCTTAGAGATTTTTCGAACAGGTTATTACGGAGGTGCTGGAGCGCGTCGCGTGGCAAACATTGGTCCACTCCAAGGCCAGATACAAACCACTCCGGAGCCAGGAGAGAAAGACCTGCACGAATGCCGATGGGAAACGAGCTATTCCCTCCAGATCCCTCAGGATTGGATCAGCGGGGTCTATCTTGGGAGACTCACCACCATTCCAGAATCAGAACAGGAAGCGTATTGGCAGAGCTACGTGATTTTTGTGGTGACCGATGATCGGCATTGCGATGTGTTGTTCCAGTGTTCTGATAATACGTGGCAAGCGTACAACCAATGGCCTAGTCATTACTCCGTTTACACGCACCCCAAAGGGAACCAAGGCCCATGGGCGGATGTCAGTTTTGATCGACCTTATGGACGCGAAGCACAATATGATAGCGTCGTCAATGATCCGCTCACCGTCGGAGCAGGAGAGTTTTTGCCCCTGGAGTTCCCTCTGGCTTATTGGCTCGAGCAGCATGGCTACGATGTATCCTATTGTTGCAATAGCGACCTGTTGACCCCCGATCGAGGATTGAAGAGTCGCGTCATGATCAGCGTAGGGCACGACGAGTATTGGGATATCCAGCAATTTCGCAGTGTTGAGAAGATGCGTGATGAAGGGGTGAGTTTGATGTTCTTGTCGGGGAATAGCGTTTGTTGGGTAGCACCCTATCGCCAGAGCATTGACGGACGCCCCAACAGGATCTTTTTCCGTGGCGGGCCTTATGGAGCAGATCTGCCTGTTGTTCAAGCGCGAGTCCGAGATCATGGGCCGTTCCCTGAACGGGGGCCTGACGAAGGCTTTTTGATGGGAGCTCGCAATGTAGAACCCGTCAATGGAGGAGGGGATTGGACGTGCGTTATGCCAGAGCATTGGATCTTTGAAGGGACCGGCATGAAGCGAGGAGATTCGATTCCGGGTCTCATAGGCTGGGAATATCATGGAGATCCTGCGGATATTCCGGGGCTGCAAGTCGTCGGGTCCGGGACCGCATGGGTGGGTGGCGAAAAACCACAGCAATGGACAGCCACCGTCTACGAAGGTCCGAAAGGAAACGTGGTCTTCAATGCCTCAAGTATCTTCTGGGTCCAAGGGCTCTCCGATCCCCCAGGGCATACCCTTCCCTGGTCCCATTGGAGTCGGCCGCATGGTCCCGATCCTCGCGTTCAGCGGATCACCACGAATGTTCTCCGCCGAGCGCTGCAAGGTGCGAAACAAGAGTAACTACCGCCGGAGAATTTTCTGACGTTTCGCTCGTCCTCAGGACACGTGTTGGATCGTCCCTTCCGCTCGATTGGCTCCTCCGACCAATCCGTCCATTCCTCCCGTGCGGACGACGACAAATCTCGCAGCACTTTCTCGGCGGTATCTCCGTTACCGCGTAACGGGCGAAGGGCAACTCAGTCTCGTTGAGTCCGCATAATCCCACTTACCGAACCAATCGGGCGGTGGATCAATCACGCAGTGCGATTCCTAGACATGCTTTTCATTAGCCGCACAACCCGCATCCAGCGGATCCGCGACTCCAGAACGAGAGAGAGATCGCCGCAAGATCGGATCTTTCCTATGGATCTGAAAATGACTTGGAAATCGTGGGGGTCCGTCCGGCAATTCCCCAACGGACAAGCGCAGGAATCCTTGAGATAGACTCGTTGTCGACTATCATGGAGCAGGATTAGGCAAAATCGCGTCGTCTGGACAGACTCTCCTCTTTTCGAGAATTTCAACTTTGAAGACCGCCAACGTGGTAACGGACAATCTCGCGAAAAACGTCGCACAGTTCGTGGCCTTCCGAATTGAAAACCAGACGTACGCGTTTCGGATCGAACAAATCCAGGAAATCGTGATACTCAGCCAGGTGACTCGCACGCCGCAAGTCCCTGACTACGTCGAAGGGGTCGCAAATCTACGGGGTTCGATTATCCCCATCGTGAATCTTCGAAAGCTCTTTGGTATCGAACCCAAACCAATCGATGCCGAAACTCGGACGATCGTTGTCAATGTCGGTAAGCGTACCATTGGTTGCACCGTGGATACCGTGACGCAAGTGGTTCGAATAAGCCAAGACGCGATTCATACAGCTCCCGATACTGTTACTGGACATGGTGCTAGCTACATTTCAGGCTTTGCACGCGTCCATGAGCAATTGATCGTTCTCTTGGAGGTCGAGGAACTGCTCGATCCACAAAAACTAGAACAAGTAAGCAGGATAGCCCTGTCCGAGCTCACTCGAGTCATGCCGTAGACGTAGTCTCCGACTCTCCTGCCTGCCCCATCATCAACAGCAACTTTGACTTCTTCAACCTGCGCAATCCATTGGAGCCCCTCCCCAGATGGCTGAAAACACCAACAATCCCAAGACGAAGACCAGCACCCGTCGCGCACCAGCGATCAAATCCTCGGCGGAAACCACGAGCAAGGCCAAGACTCAAAGTTCCAAGGAGGGGATGTTCGACGCTTTCAGCCGTTCGATGGCGATGATCGAGTTCAGCGTCGATGGAACGATTCAGTGGGCCAACGAAAATTTCCTGAATACCATGGGATATACGATGGATGAGATCCGTGGTCGACACCATAGTCTCTTCGTCGACGCCGAGTATCGATCCTCGCAAGCCTATCGCGACTTTTGGTACGAACTCGGCCAAGGCATCTTCAAAGTAGCCCGCTTCAAACGCATCGGCAAAGGAGGCCGAGAGATCTATATTCAAGCCGCCTACTGCCCCGTGATCGACGCCAATGGAACGACGACCAAGGTCGTCAAATTGGCCGCGGATGTAACGGAGGATGCGATGCGCGAGTTTCGTGCGCAGGAGCGAGAAGAAGCCATCCAGCAACAACAGACGAACGATAAGCTCGATCTGGAAAACAAAGTGAATACGCTGTCGATCATTGTCGACGCGGCTTCGCGTGGAGACTTGACTCAACAAGTCGAAGTCAAGGGGAACGATAATATGGGCCGACTGGCCTCTAGTCTCTCCAATATGATCGGTGACCTTCGAACCATCATCGGCGAAGTCATGGCGGCCGCACAGCAGCAGAACGAAGGGGCTCGAACGATCGCCGAAGGGAGTGCAAACCTTAGCGAAGCCGCACAAACCCAGGCCGCTTCCGTCGAAGAAATGACCGCGAGTGTCGGCCAGATGATCGATTCGATCGAAGTCATCTCTGCAAACGCGAGCTCGGCCAAGTCCAAGGCGGTTGAAACGTCTCGGCTCGCAAAGGGTGGCGGCACGACAGTCGATGAAGCCGTAAACGCCATGAAGATGATTCAGAAGTCCAGTGAACAGATCAACGAGATCATTCAAGTCATCAGCGAAATCGCGAGCCAAACCAACCTCTTGGCACTCAACGCAGCCATCGAGGCGGCACGCGCCGGAGAGCATGGACTTGGATTCGCTGTCGTGGCGGATGAAGTTCGAAAATTGGCCGAACGATCCAGCGAAGCGGCCAAAGAGATCACCAAATTGATCAAAGAATCATCGCGCCGAGTCGAGGAAGGTGCAAGCCTATCGCAGAAGGTGGGCGAGTCGCTGCGGAAAATCGTAGAATCCGTCGATGATACGGCCGAAGGCATTGGCCACATCGCATCTTCGACCGAGTCGCAGGCCGCAAGTGCACAACAAGTCAAAGCCGCGATTCGAAGTGTTTCCGACACTGCCGAATCCAACGCCGCGGCATCCGAAGAAATGGCTGCGAGCGCCGAAGAGCTGGGTGCACAAGCACAAAGCCTCCGCGATCTCGTCACCAGATTCAGCATCTAATTTTGCAGGGATCGAGCGAAAATGGAATTGGAACGACTGACGACGAAACAATTCGAGTTGTTCCAAAAATTCATCTACGAACGATCCGGCATCAAGGTCGATGTTTCCAAGATCACGCTCGTGAGCAACCGTATTCGACGCCGGTTGAAAGCGGGAAACTATTCGGATTTCGACGCCTACTACCGTTTCATCAATTCCAAGTCGGGTGAATCGGAACTCATCGAATTTCTCGATGCGATTACGACGAACGAAACTTCCTTTTTCCGAACTCCTACCAACTTTGAATGGCTCAAAAACGAATACATCAAAGAGTTGATCAAGGAGAAGTCTTTAGGAATGCGAAGTGCGACATTGCGAATCTGGTCGGCCGCCTGCAGCACGGGCGAGGAACCGTACTCGATCGCTATGTGTATTTCGGAGGCGAGTGCACTCATGAAGGGATGGTCCATCCAGATCCTCGGCACCGACATCAGCGAGTCCACACTCAAGTCAGCCCGCGAAGGGGTCTATGCCAAACGCACTATGCAAGAACTCGATGAAGCTCGCGTTCGACGCTATTTTTCCGAGGATTCGCCAGGGAACTTTAAACTGCGACCCGCCATTTCTCAAATGGTTCGTTTCAAGAATCACAATCTGATGCAACCGATGACAGAACCGCCATTCGACTGTATTTGGCTGCGAAATGTACTGATCTATTTTGATCGTGAGTCAAAAACAAAAGTGATAGACCATCTCGTTCGCTCCCTAGCCAAAGGTGGATACTTGGTGGTCGGACCCTCCGAGGGGGTTTTTGACATGCTGGGGATGCTCGAGAAACGCAGCACGTTCCTTTATCGCAAGCCATAACAAGGACCGCAACGTGACCGACGATTTCAATTTCTCAACGGGCATGCCTTCCGATGAAATGGCTGAGTATCTCCAAATGTTCGTCGACGAAACGACGGAACAGTTGGACGACCTCGTGGAAGTCCTGTTGGTGCTTGAGACCACCCCAGACAGCCCCAGTCACTTGAACGAATCCTTTCGGTTGATTCATTCAATCAAAGGGGCTGCAGCGATGATGGGGCTTGATAGCATCACCTTGTTGACGCATCACCTCGAGAACCACTTTGAGCATCTGCGGTCGGGTCTAAAGTCGCTCAATCGACCGATGATGAACTTGATCCTGAAATGCGTCGATTTCCTTCGAGGCGCCACCGAGAAACTTCGCGACGGGCAGCCGCTGGTGAGTGCGCCGGAGCTCATCGAGCAGCTTTCCCGATCCGAAGCGGAATTCGCCGACACGGCAAGTACCGAATTCCCCGCGGCAGAGTCCACCGAGCCCCAACCCATGCCAATCGCGCATCCAACTGCGTCATCGGTAACGGCGGAAGTCCATATCTCTAAGAATGCGCCTCGCATCGAGCGACGCGTCATCGCATATCTGGAACGCACGATTGACCTTCCCGAACTCAAGGCGGAGTTGATCTTAGCTAGGTTGAGCGATCTCGCAGTAGTCACTCGCACCAGTCCCGACATCGATGAGCTCGGCAGGCTCGTCGAACTTCGAACATTGCAAATTTGGCTCGAGTCGTCTGCAGACGACGCAGAGCTGCGTGCAGCCGTCGATATCGTTGGAGTCGAACTCATCGAGATCGACCGCGTCGATTTAGTGGATGCGACCAACGACCATACGCCGATCCCTCCCGCGCCAGCGAACGAACAGAACGATGACCAGAGAGTCGGCGTTGAACCCAACGTAACAACAGCCCCTCCGGAATCGATGGACTCCAACGTGGAAAGTCGCGTAGAAGCGGTGGAAAGTCGCGAAGCTGCGGTAAAAAATCGCGAGGCTTCGGCGGAAAGTCGCGCAGCAACCCTGGAGTCGGAGCCAGAAGCACAGGAGTTGCATGAACGAACACCGAGTCAGCCCGCGGAAACAGCGGCTGCGGAATCGCAAAGTCGCGTTGTCGAAACGGTACGCGTGGATATTCAGCGTCTCGATCGATTGATGAATCTTGCGGGAGAGTTGGTGGTCAACCGCGCACGGTTCGTTCAATTGGCGTCGCAAATGACTGAGACGTTTAAGAAGTCGGGGCTCTTGTCTCAATTGCGAGATTTGTGCGAGGCGCTTCGAGAGCAGTCGGCACCCGGAAGTAAGAAAACCTCGCGGTCGGACGGAGCCTTGCTTGCGGATGATCGGTACAGCGAGATTCAATCGATGGTCGCTGCATTTGAGGAACAATTGACGGTTCTCGAACGAGGACGACGCAGTTTCCTTCAACTCAATGAAGCGATCGATCACTTTTCGCGCGTGTCGGACGGCTTGCAGCGAGGGGTATTAGATACGCGCATGGTTCCCGTCGGGCCTTTGTTCAATCGTTTCAAACGGACCGTTCGCGACATATCCGCGGAGTTAGGTAAGAAAGTCCAGTTCGTTATTCGTGGCGAGAACACGGAACTGGACAAACGCATGATCGATGAGCTAGGCGATCCGTTGGTCCACCTTGTGCGGAATGCGATCGATCATGGGCTTGAATCGGAGTCGGTCCGACGCAGTCGAGGCAAGCCAGAAGCCGGTACGCTAACGCTCGAAGCTACTCACAGTGGCAACAACGTCTTAATCACAATCAGCGATGACGGCGGTGGTATTAACACGGAAAAAGTGAAGCGGCGAGCCATCGAACGAGGAATCGTCACCGCTGTCGAGGCGGAGATGATGTCCGAACGCGAGATCGCACAGTTTATTTGGGCTCCAGGATTCAGCACCGCCGAAGTTGTATCGGACATTTCGGGTCGTGGCGTGGGCATGGATATCGTCAAGACGCGAATCAGTGAACTGAACGGTACGATCGAAGTCGACTCGAACTTGGGCAAAGGGACTAAGTTTATCATTCGGCTGCCTCTCACTCTGGCCATCATTCGCAGCCTCCTATTCCAACTAGATCAAGGAATATTTGCAGCCCCTATCGAGAACGTACGAGAAATCGTATCGGTCCATGACCGCGAGGTCCTCTCGGTACACGGTCGCGACTCGATTGAGGTTCGAGGAGAGTTTATTCCGCTGGTGCGTATTGACGATGTCTTTGATTGGCACGGAACGCAATACAACTATGGGCACGATCACGGATTCGATTCCGACAATGGCAGCAAGACATCCAGTGTCCTGATCTTGATATCGGGTTCCAAAGCGATGGGGTTGGTCGTTGCCGAACTGAAGGGATGCCAGGATATCGTGGTCAAGTCGTTGGACGAAAACTTTACCGACATTCGAGGTCTGGCGGGAGCCAGCATTTTGGGTGACGGTTCCGTTTGCCTCTTGCTCGATGTGGTTTCTTGTTTAGAACTTGCACGCCAGCGATTGCGTGATCGAACGCCCCGTGGAACGACGGCAAGCACATGACAACATTGAACCACAAACAATTGGAAACGCTTTCCTTGATTTGCCGAAGTGGAGCATCCGATGCATCCCGTGCACTTTCGAAATGGTTAGATCGCGATATTCAAGTCTCCCTCGATCAAATCGAGCAAGTTTCCCTAGACGCTGCAACCGAACTGCTAGGGCCTGTCGATGCGACGGTGTGCGCTTGCTGCATGCGAATTTCCGGAGGAGTGAATGGACAGCTTCTGCTAGGATTTGATGAAGAAAGCGGTTTGATGCTATGCGACGCTCTGTTGTCCCGCGAGGCGACGTCGAATGAATGGGGCGAGTTGGAGATTTCGGCTGCGATGGAAACCACCAACATCGTGGGATGCGCTTTTCTGAATGCCCTTGCAATGACCTTTCCGAAGGCCACCCATTCCCCAGTGAATTCCGGAGACGCGACATGGATTCCGACTCCACCGGTCTTTGTCAGAGATTTCGCTGCATCCATCATGCAATTTGCGTTGGTGGATCAAGCGTGCGAGTTTGACCGAGTACTCGTCGCCAGAACTCTCTTCACGATCGATGGCATGCCAGTTAGCTGGAGGCTGCTGCTCATACCTGATGCAGCGAGCCTCGAGCAGTTGGCGAGGAGCCTACGATGAACAAGCTCACAGAGTCTGAAGAGACGCTGGTGGCTATGGCCGGAATCGGCGTCGCCCATCGAAAGGGAACTCTGCGCACACTGCTAGGTTCATGCATCGGCGTCGCGTTATACGATCGGAAGTTCAAAATCGCGGGACTCGCTCACGTTGTCATGCCCGATTCCATGGGACGGAACCAACCTGTCGGCAAGTATGCGGATACCGCGATCCCGGAAACGATTCGTCAGATAAACAGTCTCGCTGGAGGAGGGCGAATCACCCTATCCGCGAAAATCGCTGGTGGAGCAAACATGTTTTCACATGTGTCACCGAACAATACAAACACGATCGGGGAACAGAACATTGTTGCCGTTGAAAAGATCCTCGCGGCAATGGATATTCCAATCCTGGCGCGGCATTTGGGTGGCAACGCTGGGCGGCGAATGGTCGTCGAAGCGGAAACAGGAATCGTGCAGATCCACATCATCGGTCAACCCATCGCACAACTTTGAGGCTCCTAGTAAGCGACCATGAATAACCGACTTTTAATCGTTGACGACGCGATGATCATGCGACTGCGGATTCGAGAGATTGCTATCCAGTCCGGTTGGGAAGTCGTAGGGGAGGCAAAAAATGGCGAACAAGCGATCGAGATGTTTCGTGCTCTGAAACCCGATTTGGTAACCATGGATATTGTGATGCCATCGATGGATGGAGTGGAAGCATTGCGAGCCATTCGCGTCGAGGAACCCAATGCCCAAGTTTGCATGGTGAGTGCAGTGAACCAGCGGGAAAAACTAGCCGAGTGTATTCGACTAGGGGCCGTGGATTTTATCGTCAAGCCGTTCGATAAGACCCGCCTCGCAAGCTTCTTTGAAAAACAAGGACGTGGCCGATGAAGCTCAAAGTGATGGTCGTAGACGATTCGGCACTCTACCGACAGTTAGTCATGAACGTACTGCGCCATCTTCCAGAGGTGGAAGTGGTTGGGCTGGCAAGCACCGGCAAAGAGGCACTGGCGAAGATCCCAGAACTACAACCCCATCTTCTCACTCTCGACGTGCAGATGCCCGATATGAACGGGCTGGAATTGCTGCGTGAAATCAAGAAGCAACGTATGCCTGTCAAGGCGATCATGTTGAGCAGCTTGACGGCCCACGGCGCTCAGGTCACGACGGACGCGTTGCTCGCAGGAGCCTTTGACTTTATCCAAAAACCGAATAGTCCAGACGCGAACGTCAATCGAGCGCTCCTGGAAACGCTGCTGACCGAAAAGATCAACGCGTTTCATGAGAGCCGCAATACGACCATGCCCGTCCGCAAACCTGTTTCAGTTTCCGCACGTGGCCCCGAGGAGAACGAGGATCGTTCGGGCCGTCGGGCCAAAGTCTTCGACCTCACAGACTCGACAGCCACCCCAGGACAACGGACCGGGCGCATCGGTGCGGTTATCATCGGAACCTCGACCGGCGGTCCGGTGGCACTCCGCGAGGTCATTCCCAAACTTCCACCCACGCTCGGCGTTCCTGTCTTTGTCGTCCAACACATGCCGCCGAACTACACCAAATCCCTCGCAGAACGGATCGGCGAGTCTAGCCAGGTACAGGTTCACGAGGCCGAAAGCGGCATGCCTGTGGAAGCCAATCACGTGTATATCGCACCAGGTGGACTTCATATGGGAGTCGAAATGCAGCGAGGAAAACTCGTCATACAGACATCCGACAATCCACCAGAACACAACTGCCGACCCGCAGTGGACTATACTCTCCGATCTGCCGCGAAAATTTACTCCGGAGATCTCTTGGTAGTGATCCTAACCGGCATGGGCAGAGATGGGACCGAAGGCTGCCGACTGATCAAGCAGCTGGGAGGCTCTGTTTTGGCTCAGCATCCCGAAGGCTGCGTTGTCTACGGGATGCCCAAAGTCGTGGTGGAGGAAAATCTCGCGGATCGCGTGGTGCCCATCGAAAAAATGGCTTCGTGGATCGTTCGAATGATCGAAAAGAGCCGATGACCGAAGCCGCTCGGAACAACAACCAGAGTACACCCCCTATGACAAATCCTCGTCCCGTGATCGTCATCGCCGAAGATAGCCGCGTGCAAGGAAAAGTCCTCCAGCAGAGGCTGATTGCTGCTGGCTATGATGCACATGTCGGACTCAATGGTGAGTTGGCGCTAGAACTAGTCCGACAGCTAAAGCCCGACATTGTCGTTTCGGATATCGAAATGCCCAAAATGACAGGGTACGAACTCTGCAGCGCAATCAAGCAGTCTGCAGAATTGCGGCGCACCCCCGTCATTCTCCTCTCCACTCTGAACGACGCAGAAGACATTATTCGGGGGCTGGCAGCCCGTGCCGACAATTACATCACAAAGCCCTATGACATCAATTATCTGATTGCTCGAATTGAAGATCTGCGATCCAATCCCGTCCAGGATTCTGACGATGATCCGGGCGATACAACTGCGGTGACACTCGGCGGACAAGTCTACCAGGTCAGCGCCGGACGCCGGCAAACCCTGAATCTACTGATCTCCGTGTTTGAGAATGCCGTTGAAAAAAACAAAGAGTTGCATCGGTCCAATGAACAATTGGTGCTGGCCAAGGAAAAGCTATCGGCTTGGAATCTGCAACTGGAATCTCTCAACGGCCAACTGAGCGAATTCAATCAGCGAATGAAACGGGATTTGCATGCGGCAGCGAAAATGCAGCAATCTTTGTTGCCCAACGAGCCGCTCAATTGCCCCGAAGTCTCGATTGCCTGGAACTACACCCCCTGCGAAGAACTGGCGGGTGATTTTTTAAACTATGCCAAACTCGACGACAATACGCTGGGCTTGTATGTCGTGGATGTAAGCGGTCACGGAGCAGCCTCCGCCTTGCTGGCCGTCGCGATTGGCAGAGTCCTGAGTTCTGTTCTTTCGGCAACATCTCTTCTGGTGAGGCTCGATCCATTTACTGGGAAACGGGCGATCACTCCTCCGGGGATTGTGGTTGGCGAACTGAATAAGAGATTCCCAATGGATAGCCAAGGGGGTCTGCACTTCACCATTCTTTATGGCCTGCTCGACCTGAAGACAAAGCTGTTTCGATATGCGTGCGCTGGGCATCCGCAACCAGTCCATCAACCCCAGGGCAAATCAGCCAAGTTTGCCCCCGGTGATGGTTTGGCCGTCGGTTGGGTCGAAGATGTCGAGTTCGAAGAGTTCACCTTGCAGTTAGAATCAGGGGATCGTTTGCTTCTCTACTCAGACGGAGTGCCCGAAGCAATGGACGCGAACTTGGAACA
>Ga0194055_10001406_pt1 | contig 19645 bp, 20 predicted proteins | sample SepL449m_MetaG_FD_155482 | JGI IMG/M metagenome (GOLD analysis project Ga0194055, IMG submission 155482) | Anoxic zone freshwater microbial communities from boreal shield lake in IISD Experimental Lakes Area, Ontario, Canada - Sep2016-L442-9m | ecosystem: Environmental > Aquatic > Freshwater >...
GTTTACCTATGACGTGGACGGCGAACTTGGACACCTGATTAATCCCGATCTCAATCTCAGCGACGAAGAGCAAGAAGATCTTGAAGGATGCTTGTCGATCCCCGATTTGAGTTATGCAACGAAGCGGGCAACCTCGGTGGTGGCTAAGGGTTTCAACATGCATGGTGACCCGGTCACTGTTGAAGGAACCGGTTACCTTGGCCGAGCCATCCAGCACGAAACGGACCACCTAGATGGCGTGCTCTTTGTAGATCGCCTTGACGAGACCACCCGCAAACGCGCAATGAAAGAAATTCGTGAATCTGAATGGTTTGGCGTGGAGCCTGTCATCAAAACCAGCCCACATCCGATGTTTGGCAAGGTCTACTAAGTGCGCGTAGTTTTTGCCGGTACCCCGAAGGCGGCTGTGCCATCGCTTAAGGCGCTGATTGATTCCGATCATGACGTCATCGCTGTTCTTACCCGCCCCGATGCTCCGTCAGGTCGGGGTCGGACCCTTTCGGCTAGTCCTATTTCAGATCTGGCAAACGAACATGGCATCGAAATCTTGAAGCCGGTTAAACCCCGTGATGACGATTTCATGGCCCGGCTGAGCGAACTTGCTCCCGATTGCTGTCCCGTGGTGGCTTACGGGTCATTGATCCCGCGGTCAGTGCTCGATATTCCAAAAATCGGGTGGGTGAACCTTCACTTTTCTTTGCTACCGGCTTGGCGCGGTGCCGCTCCTGTTCAGTATTCCATTCGCGCCGGCGATGAGCTAACCGGTGCATCCACCTTCCTCCTAGAAGAAGGAATGGACACTGGACCGGTATTCGGAACCATTACCGAAGTTATCCGCCCCACGGACACCAGTGGCGATCTGCTCGAGCGTCTTTCGATTTCGGGTGCGCAATTGCTGGTTCGCACCTTGGACGGAATTGAAAGCGGCGAACTGGTCGCCGTTCCACAGATGCAAGAGGGCATCTCGCTGGCGCCAAAGATCTTGGTGGACGATGCCCGCGTTGATTGGGCGCACCCGGCACTTGCCATCGACCGCTTGATTCGTTCCTGTACACCAGCGCCAGGAGCATGGACCCTATTTCGTGACGAACGCTTGAAGCTGGCCCCGGTTGGGCTTCGTCCAGAGGTTACTGATCTTGCCCCTGGGCAATTGCAGGTGACCAAGCAGGAGATTTTTGGTCGGTACCGGTTCGCATGCCATTGTTTTGGGTGATGTCCAGCCTATTGGTAAGAAGCTCATGGGGTGGAAAGACTGGGCCAATGGTTCGCGTCCCACTGACGGCGATGTTCTCGGGTGAGTTCTCAACGACAACGCATTGATCCGCCGCGCCTTGCTGCTTATGACGTACTTCGCGCAGTCAGCGAGGATGACTCCTACTCCAACTTGGTCCTGCCCTCGCTTCTACGCGAGCGCGAGATCGTTGGTCGCGATGCTGCCTTTGCCACCGAACTTACCTATGGCACGTTGCGCTGGCAGGGACTCTACGACGAAATCTTGAGCACGTTAGTGAGTCGACCGCTGGATGAACTCGACCCGGGCATCGTTGAAATTTTGCGCATGGGTGCGCATCAGATCTTGTCCATGCGGGTGCCAGAACATGCCGCGGTATCAAGCAGTGTCGATCTTGCTCGCACCGTTATGACCGCTGGACCATCTGCAATGGTGAACGCAGTACTTCGAAAAGTGACACATTCAACCCGTGAGCAGTGGGTTGAGATCATTACGCACTCCATTGCCGACCCGATTGCCAAGCGAGCTGTTGCCTGGTCTCACCCACGTTGGGTGGTTTCCGCCTTTCATGATGCCCTCCGCGGTGACCTCGTGGGTTTGGACGCCCTCCTTGAGGCTGACAACACACCCGCATCGGTGACTTTGGTTGCTCGCCCGGGGCGCTCAACACAGCAAGACCTCATTGACGCTGGCGCCGAACCTGGCAAGTACTCACCGCTGGCCGCAGTCTTGAACTCAGGCGATCCCGGCGCACTCGATGCAGTCAGATCCGGCGATATCGGGGTGCAAGATGAGGGATCGCAACTGGTAACCCTTGCGTTGGCCGCCGTTGAACTTGAAACAGAAAATGCGTGGTTAGACATGTGCGCAGGTCCTGGCGGCAAGGCTGCGCTGCTGGCCGGTTTAGCCCGTGAGCATCACACATCGTTACTGGCCAACGAATTGCATCAACATCGTGCAGATTTGGTCGAGCAAGCATTGCGAAACAGCGGCGCCGACTTTGACATTGTTGTGGGTGATGCCACGCAGGGTCATTGGCCGCGGGATCACTTTGATCGAGTCTTAGTTGATGCGCCGTGCACCGGTTTGGGTGCATTGCGGCGCCGACCGGAGGCTAGGTGGCGGCGAAGCGCTGAGGATGTTGCCGGGTTAACCGTTTTGCAAAAGAAATTGCTGAACACAGCGTTAGATTCCGTTCGCCCAGGCGGGGTTGTGGCCTATGTGACCTGTTCGCCTCATCTGGCTGAGACAGCCTTCGTGGTGATGGACGTGCTCAAAGGCCGAAGCAATATTGAGGCCATTGATGCTCGGCCGTATTTCCCGGGCGTGCCCGATCTTGGGGATGGCCCCAGTGTTCAGTTGTGGCCTCATCTGCACGGAACCGATGCCATGTTCGTGAGTTTGCTCAGACGCGACCGGTCGTAACCCTAAGCCGGTGCTTTCGCGCACTATTGTTGAATAGTGGCCTTGCAAATTTCACCAAGCATTCTTTCTGCCGACTTTGCGAACCTGCAAAGTCAGGTTGAAGCTGTCAGCAATGCTGACTGGGTGCACGTCGATGTGATGGATAACCACTTCGTGCCAAATTTGACCATCGGGGTTCCTGTTGTTCAATCATTGGTGACAACTTCTCCGTTGCCACTGGATTGCCACCTGATGATTGATGATCCTGATCGTTGGGCCCCGCAGTATGCAGAAATTGGCGCAAAGTCTGTGACCTTCCATGTCGAAGCCGCCGCTGATCCGATGATGTGCATTAAGGACATAAGAGCCGCTGGCGCTCGCGCCGGGATGGCGTTAAAGCCTGGAACTGACATTGAGGATTATGTGGACATCCTTCCGCACTTAGACATGCTTTTAGTGATGACCGTTGAACCAGGTTTTGGTGGGCAAGCCTTCATGGCCGACATGATGCCCAAGGTTCGCCGGGTTCGCGAACTGGTTGGCGATGGACCCGATGCAGTATGGATTCAGGTGGATGGGGGAGTCAGCGCCGACACGATTGAACAGTGTGCGCAAGCCGGAGCTGATGTATTTGTTGCTGGCTCGGCTGTCTTTGCAGCCTCAGATCCAGCACAGATGGTTGATCGCTTGCGGGGCCTAGCCACCAGCGCCTGCCAACACGCCTAACTGCAGGAGCGCTCCATAAGTGTTGGTGGGACACTTGTCAGCGTGATCACTGATGCGGAGCTGGAGGCAATGGAGCTTGCATTGCACTTGTCTGCGCGCGGTTTGGGCACCGTCTCGCCCAACCCAGCCGTGGGCTGTGTGATCCTTTCGCCAACCGGGCAAACACTGGGCCAAGGCTGGCACGAGCGGGCAGGCGAAGATCATGCTGAAGTTCTCGCCCTCAAACAAGCAGGCCAGGCCGCTCGTGGAGCAACGGCAGTTGTCACTCTTGAGCCGTGCGCGCACACCGGACGAACCGGACCTTGTACGACTGCTCTGATTTCGGCCGGCATCGCTCGCGTGATTTATGCCAGCTCGGACCCAGGGACCGATTCAGGCAATGGAGCCAAGGTACTTCGCGATGCTGGGATTGAGGTCGTGGGTGGAGAGTTATCTGACAGTGCTGATCGGATCAATCGCGGATGGTTAACTGCCCAAAAGTTGTCCCGGCCCTACGTCACGGTAAAGATTGCAAGCTCCCTTGATGGTCGAGTATCGGGTCCAGCTGGTCAGCAGCGTTGGATTACCAATGAGATCTCCCGAGCCGACGGACATCATCGACGCGCGCTTGCCGATGCAGTCATTATCGGAAGTGGCACGGTTGCTGCAGATAACCCAGCATTGACTGTTCGAGATGTTGAAGACGATCTTGAGTTCAATCCACCCTTGCGCGTGGTCATAGGTCAAACACCGATCGCAAACGATGCGGCCATGTGCGGAAACGATCAGTTGTTTGCCCAGTTCTTCACCCATGACCTAGCCGATGTGCTCGCCCAACTGTGGCAACGCGATGTGCGAACAGTCTTGGTTGAAGGTGGCCCCACTTTGGTAACCGCTTTCTTCAACGCGGGCCTTGTCGATGAGGTTGTGGTCTATTTGGCGCCAGTCTTGCTGGGCGAAGGTCTGAGCTCGATTGCTGAATTAACTGCCGGCAGTTTTGGTCCTGGCAGAGAGTCGGTCAAGTTGGTTATTGACGAGGTGGAAACAATGGGGGATGACATCATGATTGTGGCTCACCCCTCAACAGTTCTGGCAGGAGTTTGATGTTCACTGGCATCATTGAAGAGTTAGGCACTGTGCGCGCGATTGAACACAGTGGCGACTCGGCGCGTTTGACCATCGAAGGCCCTTTGGTGGTTTCTGATGCGCAACATGGCGCAAGTATCAGTGTCAATGGCGTGTGCCTGACCGTGGTTTCCCATGATGCGCTCAGTTTCACCGCTGACGTCATGGCTCAAACTCTCTCGGCTAGCGGGTTGGGAAATCTTCAGATTGGATCAAGGGTCAACCTTGAGCGAGCTGCCCGCGTTGATGCGCGCCTAGGCGGCCACATCGTGCAAGGTCATGTTGATGCGACCGCAAAGGTCACATTGATCACCCCTGGCCAAGACTGGACGAAAATCCGCTTTGCGATCTCTCATGATCTTGCTCGCTACATCGTCGCTAAAGGCTCAATTACTGTAAATGGAGTCTCGCTGACCGTGTCTGACGTCAGTGCACCAGATGCGGACCCAGCATGGTTTGAGGTTTCCTTGATTCCCACCACCTTGACCCTGACCACTTTGGGCGCAGCCGCTGAGGGAGAATTGGTCAATATTGAAGTTGATGTGCTGGCCAAATACGTTGAACGCTTGCTCAGTGGAAGGAACTGATGAGTACTTCCTCCAGTGCTGATGTCGTCCTCGACTCCATCGAGAAGGCCATTGAAGAAATCGCCGCCGGTCGGATGGTCTTAGTAGTCGATGATGAGGATCGCGAAAACGAAGGCGATCTGATCATGGCTGCATCGGCCTGCACCTCAGAGGCGATGGCGTTCATCATTAAGCACACCAGTGGCGTGGTCTGCGTGCCGATGGAGAGTGAGGATCTCGATCGACTCAAGCTCCCACCGATGACCTTTATCAACGAAGACCGCAAGGGCACCGCATATTCGATATCGGTGGATGCTCGTGAGGGTGTCTCAACAGGAATTTCGGCAGCCGATCGCTCGCTCACGGCGCGTTTGCTGGCCGCACCGACCACGCTTCCACACGAGATCACTCGCCCCGGCCACGTATTCCCGCTGCGCGCTGTCAGCGGTGGGGTCCTGCGTCGCCCGGGTCACACCGAAGCAGCTGTTGACCTTGCACGCATCGCCGGTCTAAGTCCAGCAGGTGTGATTGCTGAAGTGGTTAATGATGACGGGTCGATGGCGCGCCTTCCTGAGCTTGCGGCCTTTGCCAAAGAGCACAACCTGGCGCTTATCTCGATTGCTGATCTGATTGCCTATCGCAGGCGGCACGAGAGTTTTGTGGAACGAGTGGCTGACACCGTGTTGCCGACCCGATTTGGCACCTATCGCACGGTGGGTTACCGCAGCGTCCTAGACGGTCAAGAAATCATCGCCCTAGTTGTTGGCGAGATCGGTGAGGGCGACGATGTCTTAGTCCGCGTGCACTCGGAATGTCTCACGGGCGATGTTTTTGGCAGTCAACGCTGCGATTGTGGACCGCAATTAGATGCCGCCCTTGATCGCATTCAGGCTGAGGGCAGGGGAGTTGTGCTCTACGTTCGCGGCCATGAAGGTCGCGGCATTGGCCTTTTGCATAAGTTGCAGGCCTACCAGTTGCAAGATGGTGGCAGTGACACCGTCGATGCAAATCTTGAGCTCGGACTACCTGCAGATTCGCGCGATTACGGCACCGGTGCCCAGGTGCTGGCCGATTTGGGGGTTCGCTCGATGCGCTTACTGACAAATAACCCCGCCAAGCGGGCTGGCCTTGAGGGTTATGGGTTAACGATTACTGAACGAGTGCCTTTGCCGACCCATCCAACAGAGCACAATGTGGAGTATCTGCGCACTAAGCGCGATCGCATGGGACACGACCTGCCGACCTTAGATGACCTCGCGCCGACAGTTTCTGGTGAACGGGCAAAAGATGGTGGCATGCCATGAGCGGGACCGGGACTCCAAGCCTTGACTTAGACGGATGTGCAGGTCTGCGGGTGTGTGTTGTTGCCTCGCTGTGGCATACCGAAGTCATGGCCGGGTTGATCGCTGGGGCAGATCGCGCATTAGAAGAAGCCGGAGTCGTGAACGCGAAAATGATTCGGGTTCCTGGCGCCTTTGAACTCCCCGTAGCCGCATCGCGTTTGGCAAACTCCGGCAGTTATGACGCGGTGATTGCCCTTGGAGTGGTCATTCGAGGTGGCACTCCACATTTTGAATATGTGTGCCAAGCCACCACCGCTGGCTTAATGGACGTCTCTGCTTCAACCGGAATTCCGGTCGGATTTGGCTTGCTCACCTGCGAAAACCAGGAGCAGGCACTTGATCGAGCCGGCCTGATCGAATCAAGTGAAGACAAGGGCTATGAGGCGGCCACGGCTGCCCTGGTCACGGCTAGAACCTTGAGCGACCTGCCGTAGCACCTGTTTTGGTCCCGGCGGCTCTAGGCTGTGGGGTTATGAAGACTTTTGATGCACTCTTTGCCGAATTGCAGTCACGCTCCATTTCCCGACCGGAATCCTCAGTGACGGTCAAAGCCCTTGACGCTGGCGTGCATGCCATCGGCAAGAAGGTAGTTGAGGAAGCCAGCGAAGTGTGGATGGCCGCCGAGTATGAAGGCCGCGAACGAACTGCCGAAGAGATCGCACAGCTGCTCTACCACGTTCAGGTTTTGATGCTTGCTTGTGATCTCACCCTTGATGACATTTACTCCCGCCTCTAGTTGTCGTTTAAAAGGAATTCATTCATGTTAAAGATCGCCGTTCCCAATAAGGGAACATTGGCCGATGCTGCACTGACCATGCTTCGCGAAGCTGGCTACCTGCCAAAGCCAGTTGGCCGTTCCTTAGTCGTCAGCGATGTGGCCAATGATGCAGAGTTCTATTTGCTTCGCCCACGCGATATCGCTACCTATGTAGGGGCCGGCCGCCTTGATGTGGGAATCACCGGTCGAGACCTCCTGCTTGACTCTGGAGCGCCGGCCACCGAACTAGTTGCCTTGGGTTTTGGTGACTCAACCTTTCGCTTTGCAGCCCCAACCGGAACTGTTAAGAGCATTTCTGATTTGAACGGTTTGCGAATCGCGACCTCCTATAAAGGCATCGTGGCCAAGGCTCTGGCCGATGCTGGCGTCAGCGCTGATGTGGTCGGCCTCGATGGTGCGGTGGAAAATGCCGTTGCACTGGGCGTTGCCGACGCCGTTGCCGATGTGGTCGATACCGGAACCACACTGCGAGCAGCCGGCCTTGAGCTCGTGGGCGAGCCGATCTTGCAATCCGAAGCGATTTTGATTGGCCGCTCGGAGGTTGGCTCCAATGTGGAAGTCCAGCAGCTTTTGCGTCGCCTTGAAGGTGTCATTGTGGCGCGCACTTACGTCATGATGGAGTACGACGTGAGTGCCGAACTGGTGGAAAAAGCTTGTGAACTGACTCCGGGTATTGAGTCACCTACGGTTTCGCCGCTGCGGGACGAAGGTTGGATGGCTGTTCGTGCCATGGTTCCTCGAGCAGATCAGCACCTGGTGATGGATTCCCTGTGGAACCTAGGGGCTAGGGGAGTCATCGTTACAGACATTCACGCTTGCCGTTTGTAATGAACCCCTTTGATGGTGCCATCATTCCCGTTTCGGCCTTCGCTGGCGATAACGGGGATGCGGTTGAAGAGGTGGCGCTGGCACTGCAAGGGTGCAGTGCACAGCAGTTAAGTTTTCGCGAACTCGCCAATGTCCTTGTTGGGCAGCGTTTGCTTTTGCCCACTCAAGCCCAGCTTGATGCATCAGGTGTAATCAACGGCTTAGAGGTTGAAAAAGAAAGTCACCTGGAAACACCCATTTTTCAATCCGATCAAGGGTGGCGCGCTCTGTTGGTTTTCTCCAGCGTTGCAACTGCTGGTTTATGGTCCCAACAAGCGCGGTTGGTTCCCACCACGGCCGATGATGCGGCTCAAACCGCATTGGAGCAGGAGTGCGCTGCTTTGATTATTGATTTCGCCGGACCGCATCGAATCGCTTTAGCCGGCTCCCACCTTCGCTCGCTGGCCGCTTCGCGTCAGGCAAAAGAAGTCTGGCAAGACCTGGAGATCGTCGAAGTGATCACGCAGATGGCTAGGGATCATGGACTAGATGTGCACTTGGATCGGCCAGCGGCTTCAGATGTCTGTGATGCGCTGGTGGTGATCGGCACACCTGCGATTGAAGCTGGGGACCTGATGTCCAGAATCGAATCCTTGGCCAGTGAGCTGGAATCGGTGCCCATCCTGCGCGAGCGGCTCGATGCTGGGCTTGGTTTCGTTCAAGGCTAGGGGCCCACGCCCAGCACCAATCGGCCGCTAGGCACGAATTGGCGACACGCCGACCTGCTTGCGCGATTGTGAAGGCGGGAGCGTGCAAATCTAAGACGTCCTTCCCCCTAGGCCTTTTCGGAGGTTAAGCATGGTCCGCAAGTTAGTCGCGGAGTTCCTTGGAACCGCGATCCTGGTAATTGTCGCTGTTGGTGCAGCTGTTGGTGGCTTGAAGTCAGGCCCAGACCAGTCAGTGCTGAACATTGTTGGTGTGGCCTTGGCCTTCGGTCTGGTGCTCTTGGCATTGGCGTATTCCATTGGTGGAATCTCCGGCTGCCACGTTAACCCTGCAGTGACCATCGCCATGATGGCGACTCGTCGTCAAGGTATCCAAGAAGGTATTTACTTCATCATCGCGCAGTTCTTGGGGGCCCTAGCTGGCGCGGGATTGCTGAAGTACTTGGTGCACTCAGGTCTGAAGGACACCACCGGCGCGCTTGGTTCGAACTCAACCGCAACGGTTGGAACCGCTGGATCCTTCATCACTGAAGTTGTCCTGACCTTCATCTTCGTTGGTGTCATCTTGTTGGTCACCAAGTCCGAGAACGTTGGCTTTGCGGGCTTGACCATCGGTTTGGCCCTGGCTGCGGTCCACTTGGTCGGTATCCCGATCACTGGCACCTCAGTCAACCCAGCCCGTTCCTTTGGACCTGCCATCTTGACCGGTGGCTCATCCTTGAATGAACTGTGGGTGTTCATCGCCGCACCACTGGTCGGTGGTCTGATCGCAGCCGCGGTTATCCCATGGTTGGCTTCACAAAAGGCTGACGCCTGATCTAGTTGTCGCCGGTTAACTCCGGCGCTGCGTGTGGCCTGCGGGCTGCGCGTTCCCCCTCACAGCGGCCGGTCTCACCTGAGACCGGCCGTTGGGCTTTGTGACAGGGCTGGCTGGTAGCCTTGTCGTGACCCGCTGGCCGTAAGGGCAGCGACAAGTGGAGGCCTTACTCCCACCCGCATCAACGAGTTAGTTGTCGGGTCCGGTCGCACTCGCAAGAGTGCCGTGTAGTGCGCTGCATTTTGGCGCATGCGCAGGCCTTGTCGGCTTGCAATACACGCCGGTTTTGGCCTTCGCTGGTTCATAAGCGAAGGCCTCTTTGTTTATGCAGGTCGCTTGATCGACGAAGGAGCCAAGTATCAGCGTTGAACCTCGCGTAAATGACCGAATCCGTGTACCTGAAGTGCGGTTGGTTGGACCAGCCGGCGAGCAGGTGGGAATTGTTCGTATTGAGGATGCATTACGTCTAGCTCAAGAATCTGATCTTGACCTGGTCGAAGTGGCTCCCAATGAACATCCTCCGGTTTGTAAATTGATGGACTACGGAAAGTTCAAATACGAAACAGCGTTGAAGGCGCGTGAATCGCGTCGCAACCAGGTGAATACCGTCATCAAGGAAATGAAGCTTCGCCCAAAGATTGACCCGCACGACTACGAGACCAAGAAGTCTCACGTCATTCGGTTCTTGAACATGGGTGACAAGGTCAAGATCACGATCATGTTCCGCGGTCGTGAGCAAAGCCGACCTGAGTTGGGCTACAACTTGCTGCAGAAGCTTGCAGAAGATGTTTCGGATATTGGTTTTGTCGAATATTCGCCTAAGCAGGACGGTCGCAACATGATCATGGTCTTAGGACCGCTGAAGAAGAAGGCCGATGCCAAGGCAGAGCGAGTAGCTCGAACCGAGACATCTTCCCCCGATAGTTCTACTGAGGAGTTGGCACACAATGCCGAAGAACAAGACGCATAGCGGAGCAAAGAAGCGTTTCCGCGTTACAGGCTCAGGCAAGCTCATGCGCGAGCGCGCCAATAAGCGCCACCTGCTGGAGAGCAAGGCCAGCAAGCGCACCCGACGTCTATCCCTTGACGTTCAGCTCAGCCCTGCCGACACCAAGAAGGCAAAGAAGCTGCTTGGCCTGTGAGCCATGTTCATTCCCCGTCCGGTTCTTCCCGGTCTAACTAGACCGGTTCACTAGCAAGGAGCACGACAGATGGCACGCGTAAAGAGAGCAGTAAATGCTCAGAAGAAGCGTCGTGAAGTACTTGAGCGCGCAAGCGGTTACCGCGGGCAACGCTCGCGCCTGTACCGCAAGGCCAAGGAACAAGTCACGCACTCGATGGTTTACAGCTTCCGCGACCGCAAAGCGCGTAAGGGTGACTTCCGCCGACTGTGGATTCAGCGCATCAATGCAGCATCACGCGCGCAGGGCTTGACCTACAACCGTTTCATTCAAGGTTTGGGCCTTGCCGGCATTGAAGTTGACCGTCGCATGTTGGCTGAGCTGGCCGTCAACGAACCTGAGGCATTCAATGCCTTGGTTGAGTTGGCCAAGAATGCCCTGCCGGCCGATCGCAACGCCCCGGTCTAAATTTCTTGACAGATTTCACAAGTCCTCGAGCCGCACGCCTTAGTGCGGCTCGTCGGCTTTCCAAGCGCTCCTTTAGAGCCCAAGACAGGGCATTCCTGGCTGAAGGTCCGCAAGCGATCTCAGAAGCGGTTAACGCCCAAGGCGTCCTGCGCGAGGTTTTCTATACCTCGGCGGTGGCCGCAAAACTTCCGGATTTACTCGAAGCCGTGCGAGCAAGTGGTGCGCAAATGCACACCGTTGCCGAAACTGTTTTGGACTCGCTTGCGCAGACCATAACTCCGCAAGGAATCATCGGTGTGTGCTCTTTCATTGATGTGCCCCTAGAGCAAAGTCTTACGACAAAGAGCAAACTCGTTTCCATTTTGGCAAATGTTCGCGATCCAGGAAATGCTGGAACGGTGATTCGATGTAGTGATGCAGCCGGCGCCGATGCCGTCATTGTCGCTGGTGAATCCGTTGATCCCTACAACGCAAAAGCAGTTCGTGCTAGTGCGGGCAGTTTGTTCCACCTGCCGCTGAGTGTGGGGGTCTCGGTTGCACAGGCCATTGCCCAAGCAAAGCAGGCAGGCTTGCAAGTCTTTGCCGCTGATGGGGGTGGAAGTGCAACCCTTGATCAACGTCAGATCGTTTCGGCGATGGCTCAACCCACCGCATGGGTATTTGGCAACGAGGCATGGGGCTTACCGGAGGACATCCTTCAGCTGTGCGACGAAGTGGTCGCCGTGCCCATTTACGGTCAGGCTGAAAGTTTGAACCTTGGCACCGCAGCGGCAGTTTGCTTGTACGCCTCGGCGCGCGAACAGCGAAGTTAGTGCTTGCCTTTACTAAGATGTCAATACCTTGGCTGAGTCGATCCCCGGAGCCCTGAATGTCTGCCCCCAATAAGAGCTTTGACCCTGTTGCGGTCGCGGCTCTTCAACCTGCGGCCGTACAGGCAGCCGTTGAGCAGGCATTAACTGATATCGAGGCGGCAAATACCCTCGATGAACTCAAGACCGCCCGTCTGGCGCACTCCGGTGAAAAGGCGCCGTTGACTTTGGCCAATCGGGAAATTGGCGCACTTCCGCCGCAAGCTAAGGCTGATGCCGGACAACTCATAGGTCGCGCTCGTGCCGAGATCAAGAAGGCCCTAGAGGCGCGACAAGTCGTCCTCGAAGATGAGCGTGATGCGCGGGCCTTGTCCGAGGAAAAGGTGGACGTCACCTTGCCATGGGATCGCTACCCGCTAGGGGCGCGTCACCCACTGTCCACAATTTCCGAACACATTGTTGATGTCTTTGTGGCCATGGGTTATGAGGTTGCTGAAGGGCCAGAGATTGAAACCGAATGGCATAACTTTGATGCGTTGAACTTGGCCCCCGATCACCCCGCGCGCACCATGCAAGACACCTTCTTTGTTGAAGCTGCCGATGCTGGCCTAGTGCTACGCACTCATACCTCGCCGGTGCAGATTCGGTCCATGCTTGGCTCAGAGCCACCGATCTATGTCGTGTGTCCAGGTCGAGTTTTTAGGACTGACGAATTGGATGCCACCCATACGCCGGTCTTCCATCAAATCGAAGGCCTGGCCGTTGATGAGGGCATCACAATGGCTGACTTAAAGGGAACCCTGGATCACTTTGCGGTGGCCATGTTTGGACCGGATGCCAAGACTCGCCTTCGCCCGTCGTATTTCCCTTTCACCGAGCCATCAGCTGAACTTGACCTGTGGTTTCCACAAGCAAAGGGCGGACCGCGCTGGATTGAGTGGGGTGGTTGCGGGATGGTCAATCCTCGCGTCCTTGCCGCTTGCGGGGTAGATCCAGATCGCTTCTCCGGTTTCGCATTTGGAATGGGACTTGAACGAACCTTGATGTTCCGCCATGGAATAACAGACATGCGCGACATGGTCGAGGGCGATGTGCGTTTCACCACTGCCTTTGGAAGTGAACTCTGATGCGGGTTCCCGTTTCCTGGCTACGCGAACTTGTTGCCATTCCAGCTGGCGATGATGTTGATGCCATCGGCGTGAAGTTAGTCAGCGCCGGTTTAGAGATCGAAGCCATTGATGTGGTGGGCGAGATTGTTGGCCCCTTGGTTGTCGGCCGCATTGACTCGTTTGAAGAGCAGGCTCAGGCCAACGGTAAAACCATTCGGTGGTGTCAGGTTGAGGTAGGGCCTGACCACGGTGGCGTTCGCGGGATTGTGTGTGGGGCAGCGAACTTCTCGGTGGGTGACCATGTCATTGCAGCTCTGCCTGGTGCGGTGCTGCCAGGGGGGTTTGCCATTGCGTCTCGCAAAACCTACGGTCACATCTCAGACGGGATGATTTGTTCGGCTAAAGAACTCAACCTTGGTGATGATCACTCCGGAATTATGATCCTTGATCCGTCAACGACGATCGGCTCGGATGCCGGTGAGATTGTCGGTAAGTCTGATCAGATTTTTGATTTAGCGGTAACTCCTGATCGCGGTTACTGCTTTTCAATGCGCGGGGTTGCTCGTGAACTTTCCGTTGGTTACAGCACAGCCTTCAACGACCCTGCCGCGGTTGACTTGCCATCAGCGCCGGCTGGCAATCGCGCTGAAATCAATGATGGGGCAGACCGCATCATTGTTAGCGAACTTCTTGGTTTCAACCCAGCAGCGCCAACTCCTGATTGGTTAGCCCTTCGACTGCGTTTAATGGGCATGCGACCGATTTCACTGGCCGTTGATGTGACCAATTACGTGATGCTCTTAACTGGTCAGCCACTGCATGCATTTGATGCGGCCAAGGTTTCAGGCACACTTCGCGTGCGCCGGGCGCTCGCCGGCGAGAAGTTGACCACTCTGGATGAGGTTGCTCGCGACCTTGGCCCAGACGATGTGGTCATCGCTGATGATTCAGGTGCCGTTGCCTTGGCAGGCACCATGGGTGGCACCAGTACTGAAGTAGACGGCTCTACGAGCGCCATATTGCTAGAAGCGGCCCACTTCGACCCGATCGCTGTTGCTCGGCAAAGTCGTCGCCACAAACTCAGCAGCGAAGCATCCCGTCGTTTCGAACGTGGCACCGATCCAGCATTGCCCAGTGCAGCCTCAGCGCTAGCGATCTCCTTGTTGGTCGAGCATGGTGGTGCAAAACTTGCTTCCGTTTCACAGGTGGATCTGCGGGGACCAACTCCTGCGATTGCATTTGACCTTCAACGCCCTGCGCGAACTGCTGGGATTGAGATTTCGGATGATTTTGCGGCGCAAGCGCTGACCAGTGTTGGATGCGTTGTCTCGGGAACATCAGGAGTGGTTGATGTCACACCTGCCACGTGGCGCCCAGACTTAACCGACCCCGCTGACCTTGACGAAGAAGTTATTCGACTCTTTGGTTATGACAACGTTCCCAGTTCGCTGCCGCGGTTGCCCTCGGGGCGTGGTTTGACGCCAGCTCAAAGATTGCGTCGAAGCGTGGCTCAAACCCTGGCCCACGCCGGTCACGTAGAAGTGTTGGCTTATCCCTTTGTCGGTTCGACAGAACTCGATGACTTGATGATCGGTCCCGATGACCCGCGCCGCCAACTTGTGCGCTTGGCCAATCCGATTTCCGAAGAGCAGCCGTTTATGCGCACAACGTTGTTGCCGGGCCTGCTCAACATTCTCAAGCGCAATCTAGGTCGCGGAAACGACGAAAACCTCATCTTCGAAATTGGTTCCGTTTCAACCTGGCCCGCCGGCCATAGCCTTGCTCGCGGGCACGATGTCCTCAGGCCCTCAGTGACATCGCGCCCGGATGAAAGCCAGCAAGCTGGATTAGATGCGTCGCTGCCTTCTCAGGAGCGACACCTGGCTGTGGTGATGACCGGTCAACGCGAACGTTCTGGTTGGTGGGGACCAGGCCGGGCCGTTGTTTGGCAGGACGTGGTTGAGTCAGCGCGCATCATCGCTCAAGCCGCCAAAGTAGAACTTGTTATAGGTTCCGGTACCGCTGCACCCTGGCATCCGGGTCGTTGTGCGCAGCTGTCGGTGGGGGATTCGATTGTGGTTGGTTTCGCCGGCGAGCTTGCCCCACGTGTGTGCGAATCACTTTCCCTGCCGCCACGAACCTGCGCCATGGAATTGAGTCTTGACACCTTGATTGATCATCGTCATGCCATCACTGGTGCACCTAATGTCTCAACCTTCCCGGTAGCAAAAGAAGATATTGCGTTGGTGGTTGAAACTTCAGTGTCGGTGCAAGCGCTTCAATCCACGCTGGAAAATGCGGCGGGGCCGCTTCTAGAGTCCATACGCCTGTTTGATGTTTATCAAGGCCCGCAGGTAGGTGAGGGCAAGCAGTCACTGGCCTTCGCGCTTCGCTTCCGAGCCATGGATAGAACCCTTGAAGATGGTGAAGTGGCCGAAGCTCGGCAGGCTGCCGTTGAAGCAGCCCAGGCACACCATGGGGCAGTCCTGCGCTCCTAGGATCATGCTGTATGCTTTTGCAGTAGAGTGGAAGTTCATACATACTAGGAGGATCTGGTGGCGCTAACCGCTTCCATTGCTGGTGGCAGTGGCTATGCCGGTGGGGAACTAATGCGTCTGCTTTCGGCTCATCCCATGTTTGAGATTTCTCAGGTGGCCGCCGGTAAACAATCCGGAGTAGCTATTTCCACAGTGCACCCACACCTGACTGATCTTGGCTCACAAGTATTTGTCGACACTGATGCCACCGTTTTGGGCCAGGCCGATGTTGTCTTCCTGGCATTGCCACATGGTCAATCAGGTCAGTTGGCTGCCCAACTTCCACAGTCATCTTTAGTGGTAGACCTTGGCGCGGATTTTCGACTCACCGATGCCCATGCTTGGGAGAAGTACTACGACGGTGAGCACGCTGGAACGTGGGTGTATGGATTACCTGAACTCGTTGGTGCTCGCGAAGCCATCGCATCAAGTAGACGGGTAGCTAATCCAGGCTGTTTCCCAACCGGCATCATCCTTGGACTTGCGCCACTGTTAGCGGCGGATCTAGTTCAGCCAGAAGACATCGTCATCGTCGCGGCATCGGGCACCTCAGGCGCCGGTAGGGGATTGAAGGATTCGCTACTGGGAAGTGAAGTGATGAACTCAATGTCGGCCTACAAGGTCGGTGGTGTTCATCAGCACACGCCGGAAATTGAACAAGCCCTCAGTGCTGCATGCGGACAGGCCACTCAAGTTCTCTTCACGCCCACTCTGGCTCCTATGCCGAGGGGGATCCTGGCCACATCAACAGCCAAAGCGGTGCCTGGCACGACGGCTGAGGATGTTTACGATGCCTTGCACGCCGCCTACCTCAACGAAGCATTCGTCCACGTGCTTGCGCCAGGGCAATGGCCAACCACCGGTGCTGTTTTGGGTTCGAACCATGTTCATCTGCAAGCAGCAGTGGATGCGCATTCTGGTCGGGTCAGTGTTGTCAGTTCGATTGACAATTTGACTAAGGGTGCAGCCGGTCAGGCCATTCAAAATGCAAACCTGATGGCTGGATTTGACGAAACTCTTGGGCTGACTGGATTGGCGGTGGCTCCATGAGCGTGACAGCTGCAAAGGGATTTAGGGCAAGTGGGGTTAGAGCCGGAATCAAGGCAAGCGGAAATCATGATCTCGCGCTGGTCATAAACGATGGACCAGACAAAGTTGCCGCCGGTGTTTTCACCCGTAACAGATTTCAAGCCGCTCCGGTGCAGTGGTCGATGCAATGTGTTGCCGATGGTCGCATCGATGCCGTGCTGCTCAACAGTGGCGGTGCTAATGCCTGTACTGGTCCGCAAGGTTTCACTGACACTCATAGAAGTGCAGAACATGTTGCGGCCACCCTGCAAATCTCTGCCGGTGATGTTGCCGTGTGCTCAACCGGGCTTATTGGCGAGTTGCTTCCCATGGATGCATTGTTGGCTGGCGTGAACTCAGCCTGGCAATCTCTCTCGGTCGAAGGCGGGGCCGATGCAGCGCTGGCCATCATGACCACCGATACCAAGCCAAAGACGGCCGTTGTCCAATCCGGCGGGTTTGTCGTTGGCGGAATGGCCAAGGGTGCGGGCATGCTGGCGCCGGGTTTGGCAACCATGCTCGTGGTGATCACCACGGACGCCGTCATTGCCAAGGGTGATCTTGAAACGGCCACTCGCTCTGCGGTATCGACAACCTTCGAGCGCATTGACTCCGATGGTTGCATGTCCACTAACGACACGGTTTTGGTTTTGTCCTCTGGGGCTTCAGGTGTTACTCCAACAATTGAGGAATTTGAGACAGCCCTTAACGAAGTATGTGCTGACCTAGCTCGACAGCTCATCGGCGATGCCGAAGGTTCCAGCAAGGACATTCGCATCGATGTGATCAATGCGGTCAGTAGCGATGACGCTGTTGATGTTGCTCGCTCCATTTCTAGGAGCAATCTGCTCAAGTGCGCCATCCATGGCGAAGATCCGAACTGGGGCAGAGTCTTAGCCGCGGCCGGAACTACCCAGGCGGTGTTTGATCCTGACCGAGTATCGGTTGCCATCAATGGAGTATGGGTGTGCAGAAATGGCGCACCTGATGCTGATCGCTCCTTGGTTTCCATGACGCAACGCGAAGTGGTTATCACCGTTGACTTAGCAGCCGGCGCCGATGAGGCGAGCCTGTGGACCAATGATCTGACCAGCGAGTACGTCTATGAGAACTCGGCGTATTCATCATGAGCAATCAGCAGCGGGATCGGGAGATGGCACTAGCCAAGGCTTCAACGTTGGCTAATGCTTTGCCTTGGCTTGAAAAGTTCCAAGGAAAAACGGTCGTGATCAAATTTGGTGGCAACGCCATGATCGACGATGAATTGAAGAAAGCCTTTGCTGAAGATGTTGTGTTTCTTCGCCATGCTGGGCTTCGTCCCGTAGTGGTTCACGGTGGTGGCCCCCAAATCACGCACATGCTGGAAAAGCTTGGCGTTGAATCCACCTTTGTCGCCGGCTATCGGGTCACTACGCAAGAGGCGATGGATGTTGTCCGGATGGTGCTCACCGGCCAAGTGCAACGCGAAATCGTGGGTTTGATTAACGCCCACGGCACTTACGCGGTTGGACTATCTGGTGAAGATGCTCGAACCTTCGTTGCACAAAAGCGTGAAGTCATCGTTGACGGCCAGGTCATTGACATCGGCCTGGTTGGCGATGTGGCATCGGTTGACCCTGGCTTTGTCCATAGCCTGCTTGCCGAAGGGCGCATTCCCGTTGTCTCCAGCGTTGCTGCTGGCTCTGATGGCCAGGTGTACAACGTCAATGCCGATACCGCTGCTGCTGCACTGGCGGTGGCCTTGAAGGCCGAGAAGTTGATTGTGCTCACCGATGTTGAAGGCCTGTATGCCAACTGGCCAGACAGCGATGAAGTCATCTCATCTATTTCGACCTACGAATTAGCTCAGCTCATGCCGTCCCTGACCAGCGGGATGATTCCAAAAATGGATGCTTGTCTTACTGCGGTCCAAGGGGGAGTTCCCACTGCCCATGTATTGGATGGTCGGGTTCCGCATGCTGTGCTCGTTGAGGTATTTACTGACGAAGGCAGCGGAACGATGGTCACGCCATGAGCCTTGCTACTCGGTGGAACGCCGCCTTCATGAGCAATTACGCAACTCCGGCGATCGAACTCGATCACGGCGATGGAGTGTGGGTTTTCGACACCGAAGGTAATCGTTACCTCGATCTCCTCGGCGGAATTGCGGTGTCTACTTTGGGTCATGGGCATCCAGCCGTTGTGCAAGCTGTCTCCAGACAAGTTGCCAAACTTGCCCACACCAGCAACTTGTACGCCAATGAGCCAGCTTTGGCCCTTGCGGAAAAACTGCAGTCGCTCACGGGCCAACCGTGCAAGATCTTTTTGTGTAACGATGGCGCAACCGCAAACGAAGCAGCCTTCAAGCTGGCCAGAAAGCACGGGGCTGGTCAACGCACCGGTCTGGTCGCTGCCAGGGGTTCCTTCCATGGGCGAACTGCTGCAGCCCTAGCTCTGACTGGACAGCCCAGTAAGCGGGCCCCATTCGAACCGTTGCCTGGTGATGTGACTTTCGTGACCTTCGGTGAGGTTGATGCGCTTAAGACTGCGATCACGCCATCAACCTCGGCCGTATTTCTTGAACCGATTCAAGGTGAAGGTGGAGTGCATCCGGCTCCACAGGGTTATCTGAAGGCCGCCCGTGAACTGTGCGATGCACAAGGTGCGCTCTTGGTCATTGATGAGGTGCAAACCGGAATGGGGCGCACCGGTGATTGGTTTGCTTGCCTGGCCGCGGGCGTTGTTCCTGATGTGATCACCTTGGCAAAAGGTCTAGGTGCTGGACTTCCCATTGGCGCGGTGATCGCCTTTGGTCGCACCGCTGATCTTTTTGAACCCGGCGATCACGGCTCAACCTTTGGCGGCAATCCCATTTCTTGCGCAGCTGCCTTGGCTGTCATTGAGACGATAGAAGGCACCGACCTCTTGGCGCAGGTTGCTCAAGTGGGGCAGTATCTGTCGGAGTCGATCATGGGCTTGGGACACAAGAACATCGCAGGCGTTAGGGGCCTTGGTCTCCTGCAGGCCATCGAACTCGTCGGCCTACCCAGTGC
>Ga0194055_10001408_pt1 | contig 19640 bp, 19 predicted proteins | sample SepL449m_MetaG_FD_155482 | JGI IMG/M metagenome (GOLD analysis project Ga0194055, IMG submission 155482) | Anoxic zone freshwater microbial communities from boreal shield lake in IISD Experimental Lakes Area, Ontario, Canada - Sep2016-L442-9m | ecosystem: Environmental > Aquatic > Freshwater >...
GCGATAAAATCCTGCGTGAGAAGGTTAAGCCGTAGCAACGACCTCCACGTGTCCAACGTGATCCGATAGTGATATCTGAACTAGTGGTGACATGTCCTCTGATGATGTCAGTAAGTTGACGCGCATCATGCTGTCCATCTGCATCAAGATTGACAACATATTGAACTTCTGAGTTCTTGAGCGCTATCTCAAAACCAAATACCAGCGCAGCTCCCAATCCCTGGTGTGGACCTTCAATTATTGAAAACCTCAATTCGTAACGCCGACATAATGCTTCACACAAGATTGGGAATTCTGAATCATCGCCATCATTAACAATCAGTAATTCAAAAGTCCAACCGAATTTCTCAAGCGTGGAAAAACTCTCACTTACTTCCTGAAGTACGGAATCAATTGTTCCGGACTCATTCTTGGTTGCCAGAAGTAGTAAGACATGGCCTGTCATTTCAGTTGACTCCTTTCAAATTTGCGAAGACATAAAGTCACGCGTGTATTCTTCTCAGAATTATTCACTCTCAAGTGGGGAAAAATCAGAATTCTTAAAACTATCTGACTTCTTGATGTCTGCAATTATGAATCGGGGTCGCCCTTTGGAATTCTCGAAAGCGCGAACGATATAACCACCGATAATTCCACATGCTAGGAGAGTGGCAGAGTGCCCAATCGCCCCGAGTAAAACGAGAGTTGTATAACCAGGCAGAGAAATCCATCCGAGTAGCGAAGCAATGATCGTCACCGCAGAAAGTAATCCAAATCCAATTACTGAAAACAGTCCAATCAAGAAAATAACTGTAATGGGAGCTCCGGAAAATCCGAAAATGCTGTCAGCAAATAATTTGATCTTCTTTTTCATAGTCCATGAAGATTTTCCTGATTGTCTTGCGACACGATGGAATGGCACGTACTCTCTGTCAAAGCCAATCCATTGAAGTTGTGAAGCGATATTCGTGTTTAATTCTGGCAGGGCAATTAGAGCTTCCCGTGCCCTACGGGACAGCCCAAACACATCAAAACCGCCCTTTGGCGTATCGTTATTGAGAAAAGTTCTATTCACCCACCAATAAAAATTCGAGAAAGCTCTCATTAAAAACGGGTCATCGCGTGAGATGCGTTGTCCCAAAGTCACATCTACGTCCTTGGTTAAAATCTTCTCTGCAAAGGTAACGAAAAGTTCGTGCGGCTCTTGTAAATCTGCACCAAAAACTACGGATGCACATCCAGCGGAATTGGTTAGTGCTGCATGCAGAGCCGGTCCAACTCCAAAATTTCTAGACAGTCTGATGATTTGTAGTGGAAATGGGATTGTGGAAAGCATCATGGGAAGGATGGTTCTCTCATTTTGAGGGGAACCATCAATAACGAACGTTGCAGTTACACCGCCAGGGATTTTCGAGTCGATTCGTGTAATGTACTCAATCAATCCTGGTAGGTGATCTTCACTTTTGTAAATAGGAATTACAACTGCTAAGTGAGGGCCTTCGTCAAGACTGCGTCCACAGATACCACAATCTAACGAATCAAAATTTCCTATAGCACCCATGATTACATTTTCTCGACTGAAATCGATGTTACTGCTTTACCAAGAATACGGCCTTTATGTAAGTCATCTAAGAGATTTCCAACGTTAGAGAAAGTATCAATTTTTGAAACAGTTGGCTGAATTTTCTTCTCTAAAACCAGAGTGTTTGCCTTCTCAGCCTCTAATGAGTTCGCGATATGTGAACCTATGAGTCTTTTGACTTGCATCCATAGATATCGAAGGTCGATTACAGATTCAAATCCACTGGAAGCGGCGCAAGTTACAATTCGTCCACCTCGGCGAGCGAGAAAAATAGAAGCTGCTAGTGTCTCCCGACCAACGTGCTCAAAGACAACATCGGGTGCTCCAATTCCTTGGCGAGATAGGTTGTTTCTGATTTCTCGCCAAGCTAAGGGGTTTGGGGAGCCGTTACTTGAGATCAGCGCATGCTTCATTTCATTACGGAATAGAAGATGCTCCGCGCCAAAATTTTTACAAGTCTCACCGCGCTCCTCTGATGAGACCACAGCAATCGGAATTGCTCCCATGAGAGTTGCCAACTGAATCGCAAAAAGTCCAAGACCTCCAGCTGCACCCCAAATTAAGCAAGTCTCACCAGGTTTTAACATAGCTCCATTAGGTGACACCAACATTCTGTATGCAGTAGTCAGAGTCAACATGTAAGAGGCAGATTCCTCCCAGGAAAGGTGTTGAGGACGCTGATGCAGCTGGTTCGCCTTAACAATTGAATACGTGGCGAAAGCGCCATAGTTGGTCTCGTAGCCCCAGATTGCCTGAGATTCAGAGAGCAGCTCGTCTTCTGTTGTAATTGGATCATTTAAATCAACAACGTTGCAATGAACCACAACTTCGTCGCCCTGTTTCCAATCCACCACAGCGGCACCTATTTCGACGACTATCCCGGATGCATCGCTACCGATAACTTGAAAATCTTGTAAGTGGTGGGCGCGATCAGGATTGTTCCTGATCATGTTTGAAAGAAGTAGAAACGGATCTGCTGGCTTCCGCTGAAGACTCCAAATTGAATTTGCATTTAAGCCAGCGGCTCTCACTTCGATTAGTACTTCATCTTCCCGTAGTTCCGGAAGTTCGATTTCAAGAAACTTCCCGCGATGCCCAATGCTCTGGTCACTCTGTGGCGCATCCTTGACTACGCAATAAGCGAGACTCTTCACGGCGCGGGGTAGACAGTAGGAAACCATGCTTCACTCGGAATAGCACCATCTTCTAACTTCATTCCCATCAGGTGAAGTGCTGGGCTCGGGGAAACAAAATTGGTGGTTAGAAGAGCCCCATCTCCGATAAAACGAAGCGAGAGCGCCCGCCGATTCGCTAAGCCCTTGCCGCGTAATGCGGAATGTAAAATTCGATTGTCAAAAATAACTGCATCCCCTGGGTGGAAACGAAATATTCTTATGCCATTCTCAGACAAAGCGTCAAACTCTAAGTCACTGAGCGATTGAAACTCCCCATTGTCTACAATTTCGACTCCATCCTTAAAGTTTCTTGAGCGATAGATGTTTCCGCCGTTGTGACTTCCCGGAATAAATGCCAAACTCTCGCCTTCGGGGACTTCTTCAGGCGACATCCAGACTGAGAAATTCTTATTGCCTTCCACTAGGTAATGAGGGCGGTCCTGGTGCCAAGGCGTGGGTGGAGCATCGCCAAATTTCATCAGAATGTTGTCATGGAAAATCCGAATTTCATCTGTTCGAACAATTTGAGACAGTCGTGTTAGTAGTTTGACGTCATAAAATAGAGACTTAATGAATGGGTTTCTACGGAAAGTCAAAAAGTCAAAAAAGAATTCCCCTTGATCGGTGGACGCAAAATCATTTGTCATGGGCCCTGGATTCTTCTTTGCAAAATCTAAAGATTTTCTCAGAGTCTCTAACTGCTCAACATCTAGAAAATTTCTGACCAGGACAACACCATCGCGTTGGTATGTCTCAGCCAAATTCTCAAAATATATATCACCAGTTGTCATGAATTCTCCCAAATCCTCTATTGCGGAGCTTCTCAATCTTCGCTTGAAAGTCCGCCCGCTTTGCGGATACGAACCAGCCGGATTCATCTTCGCCGACCTTGCGTGCGATTTCCATCATTTCGTGCATTTTCATAACACGCTTATTGCCCATGGGAACAATCCACGGACCACATTCCTCTTTGTTGAGCCATTCAAAGCCCATTGAAAAAATTGAAGTCGCCACGTCGATGGCGCAGCCAGGGGTTGATTCGGGCTTCATTACTAATGCCTCCCAACCAAAAGTGTTTGATGCCAGGATTCTGGTCATGCGAACTACACCAACGTCGAGGTTTGATTTCTTATCATGAATCATGTAATAAATCTCATCTCCCGATTTGAAACGCTCCAGATAATTTTCATAATATGAATACTGGACAGCGATGTCGGGCGATGTCGGATTGAGGAGATGCGCCCTCTCTGAGTGTCGGATCTCAAAAACAAATGGGACGTCTAATTGAGTAAGGGGTCGCATTCGTATCAATGTCGATTCAGGATTTAGTAGTCGCTTATCCAAGATTAAGTCCTCCGTTGAGTTCCACTACACCAGAGGAAATGTACTCACACGCAAAAGCGAAATTGATTGCTGCTAAGAGATCTTCCGCCTTCCCAAATCTATTTAAAGCAATTGTTTTACGGGCAGTTGCCTGTTTTGAGGTTTCGTAGTCGTCCATCATTCCACTCTCAAAATAACCCATTCGAATAGAAACCGAACTGATATTGAATCGGCCGTATTCTTTACCAATGCCAGCAAACAGAGTTTCTCCAAATGCTTTACTAGCTGCATAAATACTGGTGCCACGAACAGGATTAATAGACCTAAAGGAACTGAGATATATCAGCCGCCCGTACCCGGCGTTCACCATACGGGGCAACAAGATTGAGAGGCACTCTACATACAAAGATATGTTCGTCTCTAGTAACGATTTAAGGTTAGGGACACTTTCATTAATGAAAAGAGAATTTTGCCTTTTGAAAGCTGCTCCTATAAACCCGAGTCGTTGTTGTTCTGGATTGATTATCAGCTGGTTCAGACATTCGTTCAAAGATGAAATCCCCATAATGTCAGTACAGTTCACATTTGGTTCCGGAACTGTTTGATTATAAATTCTTACAACATGGCACTTTGCCGATAGCGACTCAACCACTGGCTTAATCACGCCACTCTCAGAGCCAAGTACAACAATTACATTTGGTTCGAAATTGTTAGTCATTTTGTTGTAAGAACCAAACAACTAGAAGAAAGCCCAACTCCGAATCCACACATAATTGATGTTGAGTTATTAACCTCATCCAGCATGTTCTGAATCAATAAGGGAATACTCGACGATACGGTATTGCCAAATTTTTCGATATTTCGTGGAAAAGCTAATTCAGATCCAAATCTGCGTTCAAGTTCATCGAGTACCAATTTGCTGGCTTGGTGAGCTAAAACTAAATCAACTTCAGCTAAAAGTACGTTGGCACGTAGGAGAGTTTCTTCAGCCTGCCGAAAAACGACCCTCTTAGTAAATAAAAGAACGTCACCGCCTGCCATGAAAAGTTTTCCGTCGTTTTTGTCTGGATTCCGCGAATGGAAGAGTAAATCTGCGCCCGAACCATCGGAAATGTGAGTATGACCGGCAATACGTAGATTTCCACCTCGCTGAATCAATGTTGCAGTTGCCCCATCACTAAAAATCGTCGACGTTGATCTGTCCAAATGATCAAGTTTGGAACGATACGTATCACAACAAACTATGACAACATACTCGTAATCGATAATGAGCTTGGATGCCAAATAAAGGGCCTGTACAAATCCAGAGCATCCTTGGCCAATATCAAATGCAAAAGTTTCAGACTGTAAATCAAGGTCATTCTGAAGTCTGCAGGAATATGCTGGAAGAAATTCCGCGTTACTTTGGCTTACATGTAACAGTGCGACTGGTTTTGATCTTACTTCTGGATTCCGAGATATTAGGCTGGATGACGCAGCCAGTGACAATTGATAGGAGTCGCGAGCGGTTTGAAAAACTCGAGGAATACCAGTTTTGGTTATCGCTTTTTCAAAATCGGGTGAAATTGAAGCTACTTCAATTTCATTTTCACCTAACTCTGAGCAGATATCTACAATCTGGAAACGAGCACCTGACATGAAGTTTGGCGCCTACCCAAACTTCTCGAGCAAGGTGATAATTTCAATGACGCTCGTGGCTGAAGCAAAGTCCGGTACACGTTCGGTGATTTCATCGTAGTTCTTGTCCAAAAATGACATTATGGAGATGTGGCCCAAACTGTCCCATTCTTCAAAGTCTGACGAGGAGGATGTGATGTTCAGTTGGCTGATTTCAATCTCCAATGATTCCGCGATTCCGCTTACGACAAATTCTCTGTTTACTTCGACCATTTGAATTTCCTTCTTAAAGAACTACTTCCTCATAATACCTCAAACATGAATGTTTTTCGTCTCATAATGGGGTAGCAACCTTCACACGTCAGAGTCAGGTAGCGCTTACAGAGATGTGATCACGTCGGGTGATCAGCTACTGATTACATAGTCAAGTGGGTTAAAAGCGTGAATGGTTTCGTGACTGAACCCACCCAGGACGAGCTGTGCTAACCAGCAGCACTCTAGACGTAGTAGATAATGATATAAATTGGGATAGCTATCGGAATGAGTGCAGTTGAAGAACATGCGAGACTTTTGACCGAAATCGTTGTAGGACAAAGTGATGGATGAATTTTTGATAAAAGAGGTCATTAGGGCGAGAGTGCATACCGAGAATGACGGAAGCCTAGGGGTGCTTGAGTTTTCAGATGCCCCGTTTAGGCCTGAAAGATTTTTCTGGTTATCCGCGATAGACCCCATTGCAACTAGGGCAAGTCACGCTCACCGAACCTGCCATCAATTATTAATGTGTTTAGCGGGCGAATTGACTGCGACAATTACAACACCACTTGGGCAGAAAATTAACTTTCGGATGGTCTTGGGGGACATGATTCACTTAGAACCAATGATGTGGCTGGATCTTACGAACTTCTCCCCTGAAGGTGTACTTGGGGTGATGGCTAGCGAACCTTATGATCCCACCGAATACATAAACGATTTTGATGAATTACGTCGTCTGGGATAGACACTTGAATTTTTACAATTCAGACAACGCCATACATACTTGAGAAATCTCATCCTCATTCATTTGAGGAAAACATGGAATTGTTACTATTTGTCGGGCGAGAGTCTCACTATTTGGAACATATGAATGTTTGAAACTCGTTTGCCAAGCCGGTTGTAAGTTGTCGGGTAATGGGTAGTGAATTCCATGACCCACAGCATTGCTATCTAGCACTTTCTGTATCTCTTGGCGGTCTGGGCCAACCAGAATTGCTAAATGACCGACAAACGAGGCATCATCGCGCCAAATGATCTTGTGCAGGCCCGAAGTCACTTCTGCATATCGGCGAATGATCCTGCGCCTAACGCCATTTGCCAAATCAAGGTTTTGGATACGCTCAAGGAGAACTGCAGCCTGGATCTCATCGATACGACTATTAATCCCATTACGGTCAGAAACTACATAGCGATCTGACCAACCATATTGTGCGGCTCTGCGACCACGTTTGAGGGCTTTCTCCTCACGGAAGGCCACCGCACCACCATCACCCAATCCTCCTAGATTTTTGGTTGGATAAAAACTAAAGGTTGATGCATCTCCCCACGAGCCAGCTTCACGACCTTCTACATTTGCACCAATCGCTTGCGCACAATCTTCAATCAAGAGAATTTTTCTTTTCAAAATAATTTCTGAAATAGTTGAAATATCTGCCATAAGACCATACAAATGGGTTACTACAACTGCCTTAATGTCTGGGTCTTGCTGAAGGGTTTGGAGCAAACTCGACACAGACATTTGCGCTGTTTCTAATTCAACGTCGACCAAAATCGGAACGCAACCCAATCGGAAGATTGCGCCTGTTGCGTAGCCACCTGCATTTGCTGCAGTTGCAATTTTGTCACCGGCTTGTAGACCCAGTCCGATAATTGAAATCGCGAGCGCGTCGGTACCATTTCCAACGCACATAACGTGCATGCCGTCTAGGCGACTCTGTATAAGTCCCTCAAGCTCAGTTGAATTTTTACCCAGCAAATACTGTCCTGATCCAATAACTTCTATTATTCGGCGCTCAACACGCACGCGCTCATCGCCTTCCCATCGCGAAAGATCGTTGATGGGGATTTGCGTCATATTGAAACCGAGACTTTGGCGAAGACTCTAAGAGGAGGCACATAAAAGTAAACCACAGCACCAATATAACTCAAGATTCATGCTTTGCTAAAACCTAAGACAGTTTAGAAAAGAGGCCTGCTTACAATTTTTCTTTAGAAATCAAGCTTGAACGCTGCCGTATTACATCGCTCATACATGTTACGGCGATAACAATCCCACAAAGCGGGTTCAAGAGTGATGTATAGGTAGCAGCGGCAGGAGTCCAGATATTTGCAGGAAGCCAAATTGGAAATCCTTTGGGAATCATGATTATTGCCAAGGCCACCAATATAAGTTTTGTACTAAGACTCATGCGTTCAGCGTCTGCCCACAGAAATAGTAATGGGACAAAATAGAGCAATAGGACGTAATAACCGACTGTCTGTGGTATCACACAGACAACTACCGTGATTAAGAGTAAAGATTGCAAATCAGACGAATACTTACTGACAGCAAAAAGCAAGAGGATCGACATAAGCACTATTCCACAAATGGAATAGTGGTTCTCTAGGAACAGAAAAAAGTCAGAAAATCGGCCGCCAACGGACGTTCTGCAGGTATCGAAAAAAGCTAAAAGACTGTTGTTGTAGGCTCGAATCTTGATTGCGTGGGCGGTTGTACTTGAACCCGCAAATTGAGAAATCATTTCCTTTAAATTTTTTAGATACCCCTTTTCATAAAACATCAATGGCAAGTTCATTGACATAACAAATGCCAACGACCCAGCAAGAAGGGGTTTCCATTCTCTTCTCCGCAGAAATATCAGCAAGAAAAGACAGGGATACCCCTTAATTGCGCCGGCTATCCCAAACAAAATAGCTGAGACAAAAAGTTTCTCTTCCCTCAACTGAAAAACACCCGCAATGCAAATCGCGGTCAGGATTAACGACAAGTTGCCTCTATCAATAGCGGAGAACATTGGACCAGAGACAAAAACTAATAGGATAATTTGGTTTCGTTGTTTTGTCGTTAAGTCTCTTAGTCCTCTCCTACAAATAAAGTAAGTAGTCGTCATACCTGTTACCAGGAATAAAACGAGAGCGAGCCAGTATTCAAACAAGATGAACGGTCCTAAGAGAACAGCTGCTAATGGGAAATATGAAAAGGGGACAAATCCCTCAGCAAAATATGGCGAAGCAAGTTGAGCCATACGAAATTGAAGTAGAAAATCTCCAAAAAAATGATTACCAAAAGGTTCTGGATAGCGACTTTTCGGCATTGGGCCGGGCCCGTCCCAAGCTTGAAAAGAAATCATCTGAGAGAGTCGAGCAGTCTGAAAATATTCAACAGCTATGTAAATACAAATCAATGAAATTATTCCAACGGAAACAAAAGCGACTAGGTATGTTTGTAGAGCAACTGACCGCTCTTCAGAGCGGCGATCACTTCTGTGAATATCTGTTAAAGTATCAATGATTTATGTGTATCATAAAAATGTTGAGGAAGCGGATATTCGTGAAGTTAGTGCGACGTCACTATCTATTTGCTTTGTTCATGTTCTTGTTGTTAATTGCAGGAATTATTCCAGGTGGGTCATGGACCACTGTTTCAAATTCTGGATACATTGGTCCCGAAGCATTTGACAGCACAGTTAGTAGGACTTCAAAGATATTGGTGAATCCAACCGATGCTGATAGCAATCCCGATCGTGTCGACATAACTTTCAACTACAAAGTTTATTCGCGTCCAAAAACGAACGCTTTTCTTGTGTCTACATCATCTAAAAATTATGCGGGAATTAAATTCATAATTGATAACTGGGGTAATATCTTCTTAACGTTTGAATCACGTCCAGAATTGAATTATGAGAATCAATATCAATTAATAAAGGTTTCTGACCCACAGAATGTGGGCGAGATGTTTAAGGTTAAATTATCGGTCAATTTGAACGATGAAATAATTGACTTATCTTTGAATAATCAACCGGTCCCAATTTCTTCAGCTCGCCCAAATGAAGCAGTTTCAATCCCGAATATTCTGATGGAGAATTCCCAGATTGAAATCGGTGGCTCTTCTTCTCTTGTATTCTCAGGACAAATAGAAGATTTCAAAATGTCATGGGGACAATCCCGCGAATCTGTTGACCTTGTCAATTTGAAATTAATTGTTCTGCTTTGTGCCTTAATCGTACTTGGTCACTACATTAACTTGAGAAGAGGAATTCATTCGCCGATCTGATTTTGATTAATGGAGAATTCGCACCGTGCAATTCGACCATTACACATGGTGTTGATTTCTTTTCTTTAGGGCACGTTTCAGCAATCAAGTAAGGCGGATTGGACATTTGTTCAAAAGCCTGTAGGTATCCAAATTGCCAGTTAGTGGGCATTGTCGAGTCGTCTTGGGTCAATGAAAGCACCCATGGCGTTTCTGGGGGTGCGATTGTTTCTAATTGTGAGATGATCAGACTTGGCTGATCTCTGATAATCGTATAGGCATCGCTTTTCCCGGAATAGTGAATCGCAACGACGATTAAACAAAATGGGAGCACGCACAGAGTTGCGAGCCTAATCAGCCCACTCTCAAAATTCTTAGTGACTATAGCAATGCAAAACAGAACCAGAAATATTTGCGGCGCGAGTAGCCACCGCGACTCAATTCTCTGAATAACTGTTGCCGCCGGCAGCAGAGTTGATGCCAGGAGAGAGAATATGAATAATGTTTTCAAATCTAAAAGTTTGACGATTGGAAGTTTTGTGCGGTCCGGCTGGACGCTTCTCAAGACGATCAACAACAACAAAAAGGGAACACAAATGATTAGTGGGCCGAGTATCTGTAAATCTGTTTGACTTGCCATTCGACCTAGTGGCCATTGAGAGTAATACTTTCCAGAACCAGAGAAATAACCAAGTATTCCAATGAAAGAATCTCTGAGGTGTTCAATCAGCCAAGTTCCGTAAACACTTCGTAATCTAGATTCTCCTCCACCTTGTAAGGGGTCTAGTTTGAGCACAAGACCCTTAATGATGATGTGCGTCATTGGAATCAATAGAAAAATCCATGAACGTCTTCTAATGTGGCTGTTTTGTGAACTATTTGCAAGAAACAAGATCCAGAAACACAGAGTTGTGAGTAAATATCTCTCATGAGTAAGAGTGCACAAAAATAGTGAAAGAAAAGCCACTAGTTGCAGCGTGGCTGAGATTCTTGAGCTTTCACTCGGAAGATGAATTGCAAGCACTGCGCATGTGCCCGCCAGCAAAAGAAAAATGATGGCTAGTAACTCCATCAGACCAAAAACAGAAATTTGTGCATACCAAGTCAATTGTGAGACAGATATGGCGAAAGAAGTTAACGTTGCCACAAAGACTGATTTGCAAAGCATGAAGCTAATTACTCCCACTAAAGCGGCACAAATTATAAGCAGAGATAAGTTCAACATTTGATAGGGAAAGTACGAATATTCAAAGTGGCGTTGAAACCAGTAGAGAATGACCGTTGTGACTGGTCGCCACTTCCCGCCCCCTGTCAACCAGATATCTGACCAAAACCCGCCAGAACCAGGCGTGGTTAAAGAGGCCTTAACACTGAGGTAATCGTCACCAATCATCGGTCCATCCCATAGAGGGAGATGCAGAAGAAGAACCCCCAAACCGCTACTTGCTACGGAAACAACTAGAGCAGTGAGGCTTTTACTTCTGAGAAAAGACGAGGACATTCTAAGATGATAGAACGAATATCATTAAGTTAGAGAAGGTTAAGAATATAATTCTCAAAGAACAGTGATCAGAAAACTAATGGAGCTCGGTAGACAAACTACAATGCAAATATGAAAGTTGTTCTTCTTGCGGGCGGCCTTGGAACACGTATGCGTGAAGAAACTGAGTACAAACCGAAGCCGATGGTGGAAGTCGGCGGTAAGCCAGTTCTCTGGCACCTCATGAAATCGTTTGCTACTCATGGACTAACCGATTTTGTTGTGTGTACCGGCTATCGAGGCGACGTCATCAAGGATTATTTCTTGAACTACGACGCTCGGATGAATGATTTCACGGCCCACCTAGGGAAATCAACACATATAGAGGTACACGGCAACCACACGGAAAGTGACTGGAAAGTGACTGTTACAGATACCGGGCCAACCACGATGACCGGTGGCCGCGTGAAGAGGGTGGCTAAATATATAGATGGTCGCTTCATGGTCACTTACGGTGACGGGCTTGCTGATATTGATATTTCAGCTCTTTTGGCGTTTCACGAATCCCATGGCAAATTGGCCACGGTGACTACGGTTCGGCCGTTGTCCCGGTTCGGCGTCATGGATCTTGATTCAACGGGTCAAGTGCAGCAATTCAGGGAGAAACCTCAGACTGATGACTATGTCAATGCGGGATTCTTTGTATTTGAGCCTCAGGTTCTGGATTATCTCGATGAAGAGTGCGTATTGGAGCAGGCTCCCCTTGAACGCCTTGCAGCAGAAGGCCAGTTAATGGCCTATCGCCATGAAGGCTTTTGGCAGCCGATGGATACGTATCGCGAATTCACAATGTTGAATGAAATGTGGGATAGCGGTAACGCGCCTTGGAAAGTGTGGGAATAGTGGCTCAGCAAGGTTCGGTCGCATATTGGGGCGACAAGCGAGTTCTGGTTACCGGGGCATCGGGCATGGTGGGCTCCTGGCTCACCCGTTGGCTGGCAGAAAGTGGTGCCTACACCGTCGCATTTATTGCTGATTCCGACCCTCAAAGCGAACTCATGCGTAGCGGCACTATTAACAAGGTCAACGTTGTTAACGGCCGGCTTGAGAATTATGACGATATTGAACGAGCCATCAATAACCACGAAGTCGATTCGATCTTCCATTTAGGGGCGCAACCGATTGTGGGCGCAGCTGATCGTTCGCCGCGACATACTTTTGAATCAAACATTCAAGGCACTTGGAACCTGTTGGATGCCTGCCGGACATTGTCACCTTTGGTTAAAAGAATCATTGTTGCCTCAAGCGATAAGGCATACGGTACTCAACCTGTACTGCCATATACGGAAGATATGTCGATGAACGGTGATCATCCGTATGAAGTATCGAAGAGTTGTACAGACCTCATCTCCACTACTTATGCGCGTACTTATGGAACGCCAGTAACAATTGCACGCTGCGGAAACATCTATGGCGGTGGAGACCTGAACTGGAACCGTATTGTTCCTGGAACTTTCCGTTCGCTACTTCGTGGCGAACAGCCAGTGCTTCGCAGTGATGGAACATTTATTCGCGACTATCTGCACGTTGACGACATTGTGTCTGCATATCTCGCACTCGGAGAGAAAACAGATAAGCCTGAATTCGCCGGTCAAGGATTCAACTTCAGCGATGAGTCTCCACTTACAGTTATGCAGATATACAAGGCAATCTGTGCAGCCGCTGGTAAGGCTGAAACTGCACCAAATATCTTGAATGCCGCATCAAGCGAAATTAAAGATCAATACTTAGATTCCACGAAAGCCCATGAAGTTCTCGGCTGGCATGCGTCGGTGTCGCTTGAAGATGGTTTGAAAAAATCATTTGATTGGTACCGCGAACTTCTCACAGGAAAGAAATAGTTCTCATGACTGAAAAATCACGTGCTGATCAGTTGCGCGCCCAAATACTTGGGTTAGTGAAGGAATATCACCAGGAAGCTTTCCCACCGAAACCATTTTTAGGTGGAATTTCAACGATTCCAGTCTCTGGAAAAGTGTTTGATAATCACGAACTTGAATTACTAGTTGACTCTTCTCTTGATTTCTGGTTGACCACTGGTCGTTATGCAGAACAGTTTGAGAAATCGTTTGCAAAAGTCATGGGTATGAAGCATGCGATGTTGTGTAACTCCGGTTCATCAGCAAACCTTCTGGCCGTTACTGCGCTCACTTCATCACGTCTAGGAAAACGGGCGCTTAAAGAAGGCGATGAAGTCATCACCGCTGCAGCCGGTTTCCCGACAACAGTTAATCCGATATTGCAGAATCGCTTGACACCCGTCTTTGTCGATATTCAACTCGGGACCTATGACTCATCTGTAGAGAGTATTGAAGCTGCGATTGGGCCAAAGACCAAAGCAATCGTGATGGCTCACACACTGGGTAACCCGTTTGATCTTGAAGGTGTGATGCAACTTGCCGAGAAGCACAACCTGTTTGTAGTTGAAGACACGTGCGATGCAGTTGGCGCAAAGTTCAATGGAAAACCCGTTGGTTCGTTCGGTGATCTTTCAACTGCCAGTTTCTATCCAGCACACCACATCACCATGGGTGAAGGTGGCTGTGTGATGGCAAAGAAGGCGTCGATGAAGAAGATCGTTGAATCTCTTCGCGACTGGGGCCGAGATTGCTGGTGCCCGCCGGGCCAAGATGACACTTGCGGCCGTCGGTTCGATTGGCAACTCGGTGACTTGCCGTATGGCTATGACCATAAATATGTGTATTCACATATTGGTTACAACTTGAAGATGACCGACATGCAGGCTGCTATCGGCGTTGCACAACTAGAAAAGCTTCCAGACTTTATTGACCGTCGCAATGCGAACTGGAAGCGACTTCGCAAGGGGCTCAAGCCATTGGAAGAGTTCCTCTTGTTGCCCAAGGCAACGAAGAACAGCGAACCAAGTTGGTTTGGGTTTCCAATCACGGTGAAAGCCGACGCACCATTCTCCCGCTTCGATCTTGTGCAACATATTGAGAGTCGTCGAATTGGTACACGTCAGTTATTTGGGGGTAATTTACTTCGTCAGCCTGCGTATAAAGGCATGCCAATGCGTGTCGTGGGAGATCTCAAAAATGCTGACATCGTCACCGATTCAACTTTCTGGATCGGGGTATACCCCGGGTTGACAAATGAGATCATTGATTTTATGGTCGAGACAATCACTGAGTTTGTAAGAAGCAAATGACCACAGAAAAGCTAATCTCAATCATTGTTCCGGCGTATAACGAAGAGGCATGCGTTGAAGAGTTGGCACGTCGTCTCACGCTTATGTTTGACGCAAATCCTAAGTACGACTTCGAAGCAATCATCGTAGAGAACGGTTCTATTGATAGAACATGGGAACTGTTGCAACAAATTTATGAAAAAGACAATCGTTTTAAGACAATTCAATTGGCGCGCAATTTTCGAATGGACGGTGGTCTGACCGCTGGCCTGAATTATGCAACGGGCGATGCCGTGGTTCTGATGACAGCTGATTTGCAAGATCCACCAGAACTGATTACGGAGTTCATAAAGAAGTGGGAAGAAGGCTACGAAAATGTGTACATGGTCGTTACCAAGCGCACTGGAACTGGGCCAATCAGAACATTCAACTCAAAAGCGTTTTATTGGTTAGCCGGCAAGTTAACGGATGATCGGATCCCAAAGAATGCAAGTGACTTTCGTCTTGTTGATCGAAAAGTTTATGAAGCAGTTCGAGGCATGGAAGAACGAAATAGATTTATACGTGGGCTCTTTGCGTGGGTTGGCTTTAAATCAATTGGTATAGAAGCTGAAAGACCAGAGCGATTTGGTGGAGTTTCAAATGCTCATAGCTTGAAAGTGATTGACCTTGCCTTTAAGGGCATTTTTTCTCATTCATATATCCCCTTGAAATTGATAACACTTTGCGGCATCTTGTTGTCAGGAATCTCCCTTGTCTCACTATTTGCTTTTGCAATCTCTTGGGTATTTATCGGAGTGCCTTTCGCAGGATTTGGAACCATAGTTTCTCTAGTTCTTTTGATATTTGGAATTCTCACATTCATGTTGGGCTTGATCGCTGAGTACATCGGTCTCATATATGAAGAAGTGAAACAACGTCCTAACTTTGTTGTGAGCACAGAAATTGGTTTCAACTCTGAATTAGATAGAAGAAATCGTTGAGAAAGAACTGTCTAGTTTTTGGCGGAAGCGGTGCTATAGGTTCAGCAATCGTTGTCTTGTATAAGTCACTTGATTTTTCCGTGTGGACGACCACAAGATCTGCAGGGTCAGTTAATAATCAAGTCGTGCAGATAACGGGTGATCCAAAAGTCGATTCGTCTGTCATTGAGGAATTGCCAGTCATGGACGTAATTGTTTGGGCACAAGGCGTAAATCTCAATGACTCGATTCTTGATTTGAAGACAGAGGACTTACGAGAAGTTTTGGAAGCAAATACTGTATTCGTTGCCTCAACCATGAACTCTCTAGTTTCTAGCAGCCGCGCTATCAGTGGCACTCGAATGTGTGTTATCTCTTCAATTTGGCAAGAGATAATTCGCAAAAACAAATTGTCTTATTCGATTTCTAAGGCAGCGCTCGGTGCATTGGTAAAGTCGTCTGCTATTGATCTTGCCGAAAAAGGTATTTTTGTAAATGCTGTATTGCCAGGAGTTTTGGATACACCGATGACAAACTCGGTTTTAAACCAACAACAGTTGACAGATATCAAAGAGTCCACTGGATTTGGTCGGTTAGTAACGCCCGAAGAAATAGCACAAGTTGTGCAATTTCTCTGTTCTGATTCGAATTTGGGCATCAGCGGTCAGTCGATAGTGGTCGATCTTGGATTTAGCAATGCAAAACAAATCTGACTTGCTGTCGTTGACCATAAGTTCCAGTTCTCATGAGTATCTGGTTCAAATCGGTGCCGGGATTTTTTCCAGCTACATGGAAAAATTTGACGGTTTTGTGTTAGCTGATCAGCGTTTTGAATCCATTGTTCAAAAGACTGGCACAACAAAGGTTGTGTACGTCGAAGCACTCGAGGAGAATAAGGTACTTTCCACGGTCGAGTCTGTCCTAATCGCATTTAAGAATTTGGGAATGACTCGCGATGATGTGCTTGTCGCCGTTGGTGGTGGAATTATCCAAGACATAGCAACTATCGCTGCATCGCTCTACATGCGAGGAGTGGCATGGTCGTACTTTCCAACAACTCTTCTTGGCATGACCGACTCGTGCATTGGTGGCAAGAGTTCCATAAATGCAGGCGTGGTTAAGAACTTGGTGGGAAATATTTACCCACCGAATGAGATTCTGATTGATGTCGATTTTCTGACAACCCTAAATCGGATTGATATTCACGCAGGTCTCGCTGAAGCTGCAAAAATTGCATTTTGTAGCGGACCAGAAGCATTCAGAAGGTATCTGGAGTTAGTTAGTAATAATCGAACTAATGAATATGTCGAAATGTTGTATTTCGTGCTGTCACAAAAGAAGTGGTTTATTGAGATTGACGAATTCGATCGGGCTGAAAGGAAGCTGCTCAATTTTGGACACACTTTTGGTCATGCACTTGAGAGCGCTACTAACCATGAAATCCCGCACGGAATTGCAGTTGCGTTAGGAATACGAGCAGCCGTTTCTTTTGTTGCTTCCAAAAGAGAAATCGAAGCGATAGAAATTCAGTTAGATGAATATATGAGATCACTATGCTCCTGCGGATTGGATTACAACTCTTTACTGAAGACAATTGATTGGGACAAGTTCTCTTCAGCTTTTGCTGGGGATAAGAAACACAGCAGTGACTCCTACAAATTAATCACACCACTTCAAAATGGCGGTGTTGAAATTAGAAGTTTTGAGAAGAACGCTGAACTAATCGAAGAAGTGAAATTGGCCCAACTGAAAGTTCTTAAGGAGATGACAACATGAATCATGCAGATCAGGTAATGAATTGGCTGAAGGAACTTGGTTTCACTCACTGTTTCTTTGTGGCCGGGGGCAACAGTATGCACCTACTGAATAGCGCTCGACAGAACATGGAATGTGTGCCCTTTGTTCATGAAGTCTCGGCAGGAATCGCAGCCGAGTATTTCAACGAAGCTCGCGCAGAAGGTCAGAGGGCATTTGTATTAGTGACTGCTGGTCCTGGAATGACGAATCTTGTTACAGCACTTGCTGGTGCTTTCCTTGAAAGCCGAGAACTTCTTGTTCTCGGGGGTCAGGTAAAGAGTTCAGATCTGGCCAGTGGGGGATTGCGCCAACGGGGCATACAAGAGATTGACGGGGTGTCTATTGCACGGCCCATTACGAAATGTTCTCTTCGCATTGAACAACCAATTTCCCAAAAATCTTTTGTTGATGCCGTAGTGGCTGGGGTGTCAGGAAGGCCTGGCCCTGTATTTCTGGAATTTTGTTTAGACGCGCAAGGCGCACCTGCTGTTGATGATGGTGGATCGATAGCAAATGAGGCGATGTCGCCAAAAGTGATGCAAACAAAATCAAGAGATCTCTCTAGGGCCGTAGCTCTCCTGACAGCATCGCAGAAACCAGTCTTGCTATTGGGCGGCGGTGTATCTCGATCATCCCTAGAAACATTGATGCCACTCATAGAAGCCTCGGGAATTCCTGTTATGACTACATGGAATGGGGCGGACAGAATTTCATCTGATCACTCTCAATATCTTGGAAGACCAAATACGTGGGGACAACGTTCCAGCAACATTTTGATTCAACAGGCAGATGTAGTTGTTGCCGTAGGAACCAGGCTCGGTCTTCAACAGTCCGGCTTTAATTGGCAGGAATTTGTTGCTAATGGAAAGATAATTCATGTTGACATTGATGATGCTGAACTCACAAAGGGCCACCCAATTACAACGCTGGCGATTCATGCAGATGCAAACGATTTCCTACAGAAACTTCTCGTCGAAATTGGTAACTCCAAAACTGTGGCTTGGAATTCTTGGTTATCAGATGCTCAAAAGGTTCGGGCGTCACTCCCGCTGAGTGAAGCAGTAAACGGATATCACGAGGGGTTTCTTAACCCCTTTGACTTCGCTCTGCAGTTATCAACAATTTGTACCGAGTCGGATCAAGTTGTTCCCTGTTCATCTGGTGGTGCTTTCACGGTCATGATGCAAGCCTTTAATCAAAAATTTGGCCAAACTGTAATTACAGATAAAGGTTTGGCCAGTATGGGTTATGGACTTGCCGGAGCAATCGGTACTTCTTTGTCCCATCGAGACCGTAAGACAGTGTTAGTTGAAGGTGATGGCGGGTTTGCACAAAATCTGCAAGAACTTGCAACTGTCGATGTTCAACAGTTGAATTTAAAGATTTTTATCTTTGCTAACGAAGGATACGCAAGTATTCGCATGACGCAACGGAACTATTTTGACGGTGCTTACCTAGGTTGCGATATAAATACGGGATTGGGCTTCCCCCAGTGGGAAAAGTTAGCTTCTGCTTATGGATTGAGTTTTCTTACAATCACATCAAATTGGATAGATGATCACAAGTTCCTTGCGGCGTGGAATTCAGATAAACCTGCAGTGTTTATAGTTCCAGTCCACCCAGAACAGACCTATTTTCCCAAGATCTCAAGCCAGGTAACACCGTCGGGCGGAATGATGTCAGCACCGTTGCATCTGATGACACCGGAACTTCCTAATTTCTAAGTGCCTTCGGTGGAGATAAACCTCTAGGTTCTACTTATTTCAGTTATTATATGGTGAAAGTTATCTGCCTAGGAGATATAACCATATGAATAAGACCGAACGACAGATGTCCGAAATTCTTCAACGCGGGCGTGAGGAATTTGGTTATGTTTCCGTAAAGGCTGAATTCGAAGCTGAGGGAACACGCGTAGACGAGTTGTTGCGGCTTGTTGAAATTGCTCATAAAGCTGGCTTAAAGCTGACTGTCAAGATCGGCGGCTGTGAAGCCATCAGAGACTTGCTCGAGTCAAAACAAATTGGAGTCAACTACGTTGTTGCTCCAATGGTTGAAACTCCTTATGCCCTTACAAAATATGTGGCTGCTAAAAATCAAACTTTCAACGATGATGAACGAGAAGATTGTGACTTCTTATTCAATATCGAAACCTTCACAAGTTTCGAGAACCGTGTCGAGATGGCGAAAATTGCGTCTGCCAAAGGTGGCGTACAGGGAATGGTTTTCGGT
>Ga0194055_10001409_pt1 | contig 19640 bp, 10 predicted proteins | sample SepL449m_MetaG_FD_155482 | JGI IMG/M metagenome (GOLD analysis project Ga0194055, IMG submission 155482) | Anoxic zone freshwater microbial communities from boreal shield lake in IISD Experimental Lakes Area, Ontario, Canada - Sep2016-L442-9m | ecosystem: Environmental > Aquatic > Freshwater >...
AGGTTACGGACTTGATGTCCACAACTGTTTTGGCCGGTGTACCAGCGAATGCCGGGGCTTGTGATGCCATGATCGCAGCCGCCGTCAGGAACTCGCGCCGGTGAATGGCAATTCGATCCATGATGCTCTCCTGAAAATCGAGTCTTGTGAGATTTATCGAGTCAACGCACATTTGAAATTCGAGAGTTCATCTCAACTCCATCAGAGGCCGCTTGCCAACGAAAACCTCGACTTAGATTCAGTTTAAGAAAAATAAACGCACCAAAAAAAACACCCTGAAACCTGCGTTAAAACGCAACGGCGCAGCCAATTACTCACGACAGTTTAAATCGTGAACAGGACCTTTCGGAGTCCCACCAACGCTTTCACGAGTTCATTGATGGCGGAACCATCCGGCGCGGCGATTGCATAAAGGGGATGGAGATGTCGCAGTTGCCCTCGGGAAAACCAGCGTTCCCACCCTATTTTTCACCGGTATTCAGCACATGTCGGAACTCGTGACCCACGATTCGTCGACAACTTTTCGTGTTTCCATCTGGCATCACGCAGCCACCGTGGTGTTGGTATTTGGATTCATCGCTCTCGGGTGGCTCCGCCTGAATGACTGCGATCTTTTCAATCCTGATAGTCCACGCTATTTGATCTACGCTCAATCCCTCGCAGAAACCGGCCAGTATCGAGCGATTGATACTCCCGGAGCCCCCCTCTACACGTGGCGCCCCCCTGGCCTGCCAATCCTGCTGGCTCCCGTTCTGCGATTTCTTCCCTATGACGTTGTGGCGGCGAAGTGGGTGGTTCTGCTGTCCGGCGCTTTATTATTGTGGGCTGTTCATGCCATCGCATCGATGACGCGAGGAGGCTGGAGTGGCCCCCTGATGGTCGCAGCCGTAGGTTCCAGCCCGATGTTTCTGTCGCTCGCGACTGAAGTGTTGACCGAAGTTCCATATGCGTTGGGGACTCTGGCGGTCGTTTACGGGTTGGGACGATGGGATTTCAAGGACGGCACCGTTCGCAAGAGGGCATTTCTGTGTGCACTGGTGGCCGTCGCGTTCACGCCGATTATTCGCACGATCGGGGTCGCCATGGTTGCGGCCGCAGCAGGTTGGAGTCTGCTCAATCGCCGCCGCTGGATGTTTCTTCCTGCGATTGTTGTTGCCGTTTCTGGATTGGTCTGGCTGGCGTTGCGCAGCCGCCTGGCCCCCGGAACGAATTACGCGGGATCTCTGATTCAGAATATCCGTGAGCAGGGTTTGATGGCAGTCCTGACCGAGGCGATTGCGACCCTGGGTTTCTATGCATCTGTACTTCCGGGTGTTGCCTTTCCCGGGCTGACGAGCGGTCAACCTTTTTATGCCCCGATGGTTGTCGGTCCGCTCCCACAACTGGAAAACTTCGGTTTGGTGGCTGGCATCCTGACGACGATCTTCGCCTTCGTGGGGGTGCTCGGGTTCTGGCAGCAGCGCGCACGGGGTGGGCTGGTGGTCCTGATGTATCTTCCCCTTTACGTTGGTTGTCTGTCGATCTGGCCGTGGCGACACGAGCGATTTCTGTGGCCGCTACTCCCATTCCTCTGGGCTTTTTTTCCATCAGGCTGTGCTGCCGTCGGGCAGTTCATCCCTGCGAAGATGCGAGTCGCGTGCGGCTATCTGATTGCGGCCTTACTCGTGGGACTGTCGGGATGGCAGGTCAATGGAGAGATGTCGCTCGTGACAACGAATCAGCGTTTTAGCGCGAATCGAGACGAGTTCTCTCGCAGTGAAGCCCCTGGATTCTATTTCAGTGACTGGCGACTGGCCGGTCGCTGGATCAAGGAAAACACCCCTGCAAATTCGCGACTGCTCGCCTGGCAGGCGGCGGTGGGAGGGACGGCTCATCGTTTCCAGCGACGAGTTCAGTTTGAAACTCTGGATCCCGAAAAAATCCGCAGCCAGATCTCCAGCTTCCCTGCTCGATACCTGGTGATCGCCAATTGCCAGTTCGGACTGGGATTTGGCTGGCAGCAGGTTTTCGCCGATCCTGAATACAAACTGACTCCGGTTTACAATGATCGAGGAGTTGTCGTGCTGGAGGTCAGTCCGAACCTGACAGGAACGATTGATTCTGCCGCCTATCGGAAATGGGTCGACGAGCAACGGTTGGAACTTGACCGAGTTCTGTCGCAGCATCCTGATCGGACCGATCTGTTGATTCGAAAGGCCGATCTGCTGCAGGAACAAGGCGACAACCAGCAGGCCATCGACGTTCTGAAGGATCTGAATCAGCGCGGAGTGATCACGGTCAAGGTCTGTTCGTCACTGGGCTGGCTGTACCTGACGGAAGGCCAGTACGAACTGGCGAGCCAGTTTCTGGAATTGGCACGCGGCTTACCCAATGCAGAACCCGTGGCACAATCGCTGGCTGAGGGAGCAGAGTTGGCGCGGGAGCGAATGAATCAGGCCTCCGATCTGTCACTCGATGAATCGCACGAGCGATCGATCCGTCGCATCCGAAGCCGAGTGACTTCGTTGCAGTTTCCAACAGCCGAACGGGAAGTGAATCTGATTCTGGAAAAGTCGCCAGACCATGTGGCCGCGATTTATTGGCGTGGCTACTTGTGGCATCTGATTGGTGATCTGGAAAAGGCTGAAGCCGCGTACGACCGCGCCGCGAGACTCGGTTCCACTGATGCTGCCGGAAAGCGGCACCTGTTGCGACTGGCACGGACCGTCGCTGAGGAATCAAATTCGACTTTGGTTGAGGAAGCTTCGGAAGGAAGTAAAAAACTGCAGCAGCATCTGGAACTGGCCAAACTCTACACCGAACAGGGGTGGTCTGGGCGATCGATTACAGTTCTGGAGGGGGCTCGCATGCGATTCGGGGATCGGCCAGAAATTCTCGTCCCGTTGGCAGAACTCTATCTGAAGTTTGCCCGCCCGGATCAGGCACTACCACTCTTGAAGATCGCACACGAAGCCTGGCCGCATGAAAAGTCTGTACGGCAGGCGCTGGCCGTGGTCGAAGGGGCATTGCGCGAGCCGCAATTTCCGTAGTGGGTCATTTGCCAAAAATTACTGCCGTCATTGGCATTTCGTCTTGTCGAAGCGTGTCATTCACTTTGGGCTCAAGGCCCACAAGAGGCCGACGACTTCGACATCGCCGGCTACCCAACCCATCGCAATCCCCATCGTTCTTCCGTCTTGAATTTGGGACTTCTTTCCGCATCCCTCGCCAGCATCGACGATGACTGTGTATCGTCACTCTTGGGCCGTCCTTCCACGGAGAGGAATATCTCGTGACATTACCAGTTGAACATCGCGACTTTACTCGATCCCGCCTGCACGAAGATGACTTGGTGGCAGATCCGTTCGTTCAGTTCCAGAAGTGGGTTGATGACGCCGTTGCGGCCCACATTTTTGACTGGGAGACGATTACGGTCGCCACGGCCACTCGTGACGGTGCTCCGTCGGCGCGAACATTGTTTTTGCGCGGCGCGGATGAGCGTGGCTTCGTGTTCTACACGAACTACGAAAGCCGCAAGGGAATGCAACTGGCCGAGAATCCACGAGCCGCGCTGGTGATTCACTGGCGAGAACTGGAACGACAGATCTCGATCGAAGGGACCGTCGAAAAAATTTCTGCCGCCGAATCGGATGCGTACTTTGCCACTCGACCGGAACAAAGCCAGTTGGGAGCATGGTCATCACGTCAAAGCCAACCGCTCGATTCTGCGGAAACTTTGTCTCAACGCGTGGAAGAGAACCGCCTGCGATTTGCTGGCGGTCAAATTCCCCGTCCCCCTCACTGGGGGGGCTATCGCGTTGTTCCTGATCGCATCGAATTCTGGCAAGGAGGTCCCGGTCGACTGCACGATCGGTTTGCTTACCTGCGACAAGGAGATGCCTGGACATGGAGCCGACTGAATCCCTGATCATGAAGTCGACTGGGCGGCCCTCTTCTGCGATCAGTCCCAGTCGAGAACAACTTTTCCGCAATCGCCCGACAGCATGGCGTCGAATCCCTTCTGAAAATCGGTGTAGTGGAACCGGTGCGTGATCACAGGTTTGATGTGCAGGCCGCTTTGCAACATCACCGTCATCTTGTACCAGGTCTCATACATTTCCCGACCGTAGATTCCCTTGATCGTCAGCATATTGAAGACCACCACGTTCCAGTCGATCGCGATTTCTTTCTCAGGGATCCCCAGCATGGCGATCTTGCCACCGTGAGCCATATTGGCAATCAGGCTGTTGAATGCGGAGGGATTCCCGGACATTTCCAGTCCGACATCGAAGCCTTCTCGCATACCGAGTTCCTGCTGAACCGTTTCGAGTTTGGTCTCGCGAGGATCGATGGCGCGTGTGGCTCCCATCTTCATTGCCAGTGATCGCCTGTAAGGATTGGGATCGGTGATCACCACGTGTCTCGCACCGGCGTGACGGACAATCGCAGCAGCCATGACGCCGATTGGTCCAGCCCCCGTGATCAACACATCTTCTCCAAGGACGTCGAAGCTGAGTGCTGTATGGACGGCATTGCCGAATGGATCGAAAATCGCAGCCACTTCCTGATCAATATCGTGAGCATGGTGCCAGACATTCGTCATTGGCAGTGAAAGGTATTCCGCAAACGCCCCGGGCCGATTGACGCCGACCCCTTTAGTGTGGGCACACAAATGCCGACGCCCTGCCAGGCAGTTTCGGCACGTTCCGCAGACGACATGCCCTTCGCCGCTGACAATTTCACCGGGATGAAAGTCGGTCACATTGGAACCGACCTCGATCACTTCCCCGACAAATTCGTGGCCAACTGCCATCGGAACGGGAATCGTCTTTTGAGCCCAGGCGTCCCACTTGTAAATGTGAACGTCCGTCCCGCAGATCCCCGTCTTCAGGATCTTGATCAAGACATCGTTGATGCCGATCGTCGGTTCGGGAATGTCCTTAAGCCACAAACCAACGGCCGCTTCACTCTTGACCAAAGCCTTCATTCGTGTCTCCCGTAATGGCTGTATTTCGAAATTCGGTGAGTCAGATCCGGGTGGCCGGGGCTGGATGTAGGGTGGGACCAGTGGCGCTTCGCCGCGCCGGCCCACCATCACTTCTCGACGTTTCCTGATGGTGGGCCGGCGCTCGAAACGAGCTGGTCCCACCCTACATTGAAAAAACCGATCGCCCAGGTATCAAGCAGAGAATCCTTTATCTTGTATAGAACGTGCGGTATAGTAGACGCCAATCGTTTTGTTTGCAAGACAAATTTTCCATTATCGTGGATTTCGACAATGCCTGGTAAAAACGTCGTCCGCAATGAAGAGCCGAAATCGGAACCCGTTGATCCGATCAGCGGGCAGATTTCGCAGCGAGTCAAGTTGATGAGGCAGCAGCGGACCTGGTCACTGGAGCAGCTTGCCACCGCATCGGGTGTCAGTCGTTCCATGCTCAGCCAGATCGAAAGGAATCAGGCGAATCCGACATTGGCCGTCACGTGCAAGATTGCCCAGGCATTCGGAATGTCGTTGGCCGAATTTGTCGAGATCCCGGCGGCCTCATCGTCGATCCATGTCATTCGTGGTGACGATCGCGAACATCTGTTTCGCTCGGACGAACACGTCGAAATTCGTACGCTTTCACCGCTGAATCTCGAAAAGGATGTCGAGTTCTATCAGGTCCGCTTAAAAACTGGCGGTGCCTTGCGCAGTGCTCCGCATTTCCAGGGGACGCGAGAATTCCTCACCGTCGAACAGGGACGAGTCCGCGTGCAGTCGGCGAACGATTCTGCCGAGTTGAATAAAGGAGACTCAACCACCTACCGCGCCGATGTCGCTCATACGATCGAGAATCTCGGCAAGGGCGAAGCAACGGTGTTTCTGGTCGTGATTTATCAATGACGTGTGCTCTGTGTGAAGAGTCGCGGATGAGTATTTCTGTTTTCGCAGGCTTTGCATCGACCCGCGTGACAACGTAAGCTGTCGCCCTGTGAAAGAGTCGCTGAACTGATTTCCATGACCAAAGACTGATTTCCGTGTCCCCGACGCGCGTCGTGCTGTTGATTCCGACTTTGGATCGGTCAGGTGCCGAAAAACAATGTACGCTCCTGGCGACTCGATTGCCGCGCGATCAGTTTGATGTTCATGTCATCGCTCTCACGCGTAGCGGCCCTTATGCGGACGTACTTTCCGCTGCTGGAATCCCGTTAACACTCATCGGCAAGCGAAGTCGCTTTGATCCGTCGTCGTTCTGGCGATTGCGACGCGAACTCAAACGATTGCAACCCGACATCCTGCATACCTGGTTGTTTGCGGCAAATTCTTATGGGCGGTTGTGTGCCGGGGTGATACCTCACGCCAGGATTGTTGTTTCTGAGCGTTGCGTCGACAGTTGGAAAGCGGGTTGGCAGTTGTGGCTCGACCGGCAGTTGATCGCAAAAACGGATCGACTCGTTGGAAACTCAAACGGTGTCGTCGAGTTCTATCGCGAACTTGGCGTCCCTGCTGACAAACTGGTTTGCATCCCGAATGGAATTGACCTGCCCGAACCTTCCGCAAGCTCACCGGGTCGGACAGAGTTGCTGCAGGAATTGAATCTTCCTGCCGACGCATTTGTTGCCGGTTTCATCGGACGACTGGCGCGGCAGAAGCGAGTCGAAGATCTGATCTGGGCGGTGGAAACTTTGCGACAGATCCGACCGAAGTTGCATCTGGTTCTGATCGGCGATGGTCCAGAGCGAGAGCGACTGGAAGAGTTCACTCGAAGTATCCACTGCACGGAGCATGTCCGTTTTCTGGGGCACCGTGACGATGCGGCGAGGTTCCTGCCAGCGATGGATGTCTTCTGCCTGGCCAGCAGTTTCGAAGGAATGTCGAACAGCATCATGGAAGCGATGTCATACGGTCGACCGGTGATCGCCAGTGACATTCCCCCGAATCGTGAACTGGTCATCCCAAACGAAACTGGCTTCCTGTGTAAACTGGCCGATACAGTCGGCTTCATGCAGTACCTGCGTCGCTTGAATGATGAGCCGGGACTCGGAGAACGCCTGGGAAATGCCGGTCGTGAGCGAATACGATCGGAGTTTGGAATTCAGCAGATGGTAGACCGCTATGCGACACTTTATCACCAGTTGACGGGACGGTGATCCATGTGCGGTATTGCCGGTGCCTGCTGGACCGCGGCCAGCGAACCATTGTCAGAAGTGATTCTGAAGCGGATGACTGATGCGCTGGTTCATCGAGGCCCCGACGATGACGGGATTTATTCGTCGCAGGGGAATGTCGCCGCGACTCCGATTGGCGAATCTGGAAGAAGCGGCGGTGCAATTCTCGGTTTTCGGCGTTTGTCGATCATCGATCTGGCTGGTGGCCATCAGCCCCTTTCCAACGAAGACGGAACAGTCTGGATCGCATTCAATGGTGAAGTTTACAACTATCGGGAACTGAAGCCGGAACTGGAACGACTCGGTCATCGCTTTCGCACATCGAGTGACACCGAATGCATCGTGCACGCCTATGAGCAATGGGGACGCGACTGCGTCCAGCATCTGCGTGGCATGTTTGCGTTCGCGATCTGGGATGATCGACGTCGCGTCCTGTTTCTTGCGCGAGACCGCATGGGGCAAAAGCCCCTCGTCTATCGTCTGGCGTCAGGACGGCTGGTTTTTGCGAGTGAATTGAAAGCTTTATTGCAGATTCCCAATGCCCCGCGCGAGGTCGACCCACAGGCCGTTGCCGATTATGTCGCACTGCAATACGTTCCGCATCCCCGGTCCATTTTACGAGGCTACCACAAGCTTCCTCCTGGTCACTGGGCGGAGTTCAACGCCGTCACAGGCGACTTCAAGGTCGAGCAGTATTGGCAAGCCCCCTATGCACGACCACGGATGACAGAAAACCCGGAGGAAGCCATTTCTGCAGGCTCTGCCGGATCGATGCTGCGTGAACGATTGACCGAGGCGGTCCGACTGCGAATGCGGAGTGATGTCCCGTTTGGAGCTTTCCTGTCGGGCGGAGTGGACTCGACCATTATTACCGGGCTGATGCAGCAGCAGTCCGGTCAAAAAGTGAAAACATTCTCGATCGGCTTTTCAGTGAAGCAGTTCGATGAGCGGAGCTATGCGCGCGAAGCAGCGACAAAACTGGGGACCGATCATCATGAATTCGTTGTCGACCCTTCTGCGGTCGAAATGCTGCCACGCTTGACGTGGCACTACGACGAACCGTTTGCCGACAGTTCCGCCATTCCAACGATGTATCTGTCCCAGTTGACGCGCCAACATGTCACCGTCGCGTTAACAGGCGACGGCGGCGATGAATTGTTCGCGGGCTACGATCGTTACCGGGCAGTCGAACTGGCCAGAAAAATCGATCGCCTCCCCTGGCTGCTGCGAGCCTCGCTGACAAGCTCGATCTGGCAGAGATTTCCCGCACCGGTCCGGCAAAAATCGAAGTTGCGACAGATCAAGCGATTCCTGGCGATGCTGGGACAGACGCCCGAGCGTCGGTATACGAACTGGGTCAGCATCTTTGATGATACCCGCAGACCGTCGCTTTTCTCGGACGATTTCAGGGCATCGCTGAACGGCTATGACGGGGCTTCGTTTCTTTTGGATGCATACGCGAATTGCTCCGAGGCCGACTTCGTCCAGAAGACCACCTGCGTCGATGTGGAGACATATCTGCCATGCGATATCCTGACGAAAGTGGACGTCGCCTCAATGGCCTTCAGCCTGGAAGCCCGCAGTCCGTTCATGGACCACCATGTTGTGGAACTGGCAGCCCGCATTCCGATGGAGTTGAAGCTGCATGGCGGTCGCGGCAAGCGGATTCTGATCGACACGTTTCGAGACCTGCTGCCGGAATCAATTCAAACCCGCCCGAAGATGGGCTTCGGAGTCCCGCTCGATCATTGGTTCCGTAACGAACTGCGTGAAATGCTGACGGACACGCTGCTCGATTCACAAACGCTGGGGCGTGGTTACTTCAACCCCGTCACTGTTCGAAAGTTGGTGGACGAGCATACATCATCACAGTGGGATCACAGCGCCCGCCTTTGGCTGTTGCTCGTGTTTGAACTGTGGCATCGCAAGTTCTTGTAAATCGAGCCGGGATCTGCATCAGACACGAAGTTTCGGCAACCTGCATCTGTGTCTGTCGATGTGATCCAGAAGTGTAACTACATTCTCCGTGTCATCCGTGCACTCCGTGTCCCATCAACAGTGACTTACGTTGTGCACAATCACGGGACGCCAGCGTTCTACGGTTGCACGACTAAATCAGGCTTCGAGTGACGCAGCGTCCGCCCCGGTTTCAACCCCGTCAGCTTTCCTGCGGAAAGAGCCACTTCGCCATTGACGATCACGTGTGAAATTCCCTCGGCATACTGAAAAGGTTCGGTGTACGTGGAGTGATCAATCACGGTGGCCGGGTTAAAAACGACGATGTCAGCGAACTGCCCCGGACGGAGCAGCCCACGATCACGCAATCCGATCTTGCTGGCGTTGAGTGATGTCATTTTGCGAATCGCATCTTCCAGACGTAGCAGCTTCAATTCCCTGACATAGACACCGAGGACTCGAGGAAACGTGCCGAAGCTGCGAGGATGAGGATTACCGCGCCGTAACGGGCCTTCGACTGCGAACGCGGAACCATCGGATCCGACCGAACACCATGGCTGAACGAGAGCCAATGTCATGTCCTCTTCCGTATGGTGAGCATAGACAGTGCTGACGCTGCCGTTTTCGTCATTCAGATAATCCAGAAAGACGTCGAGCGGCTCCGGTGTGGGACTCTTCCCTTTGCTCCGTTCTGCAAGTACCCGGTCCATCGTCAGCCCTTTCAGCGTTGTTTCCTTGCTGATCTGCATTCGACTCCAGTCACCACCTACGGCTGTATAGTGGTTGTACCAGCCGGGCAGTCCCTGACGGATGTCTCGCTTGATCCGCTCGCGTGCCTCTGGATCCTTGATTCGCTCGCGGAGCTTGGATACTCCTCCTTCATGAGCCCACGGCGGCACAATACTCGCCAGATCATTGTTTCCGCGCGTATAGGGATAGACATGTGCCTGAACATTTACCCCTCTTGCCCGTCCCGCTTCGATCAGCGCAATGATCTCGTTCATTCGCCCCCAATACTGCTGATCGGCAATCTTGAGATGAATGATGTCGACGGGGACTTTCGCTCGTTCGGCGATATCGATTGCTTCCTTAACGGCGTCGAAAACACCAGACCCTTCATTGCGAATGTGGGTCGAGTAGATTCCGCCCGACAGCGCAACTTCGCGGCACAGTTCGGCGACATCGTCGATCGTGGCGAGTGAACACGGGGGTTGCGCCAGCATGCTGGACAATCCCATCGCCCCGTCGGCCATCGCTTGTTTCACCAGAGCTCGCATCTGTGACAGTTGTTCTGGACTGGGGCGTTCAAACGAATCGCCCATCACGCAGCGCCAGACGGTACCGAGTCCCACATAAGAGGCGACATTGACGGCGGTCCCTTCGCGATCGAGCGTGTCGAAGTATTCGCCGAGTGTTTTCCATTGCAGCGTTCGACTGCCAACAACCTGCTTTCGAGTGGGAAGTTGCCCGAACGCCGGTCCGGCAGAATCCGCTTCCCCCAGAACTTCGGTCGTCACTCCCTGACGAATTTTGCTGTGAGCACTCCCGTCTTCCAGCAGCAGGGTGTCAGAGTGCGAATGAATGTCGATGAATCCGGGAACGATGACCAGCCCTGCAACATCGATGACTTGCTTCGCGGGTTCGTTAGGAATTTGACCGACAGCAACGATCCGTTTTCCACGAATTGCAATGTCGCCGTAGAACCAGGGATTTCCTGTCCCATCAACAATCCGGCCATTGCGAATCACCAGGTCAAAGGGTTCGGCGCCGAATGAAGAGGTGCAGGCGATGCCCATCAGCACGACGAACAGTATCACGGGAAGGCGTGGCATTCGAATCCTCCGTTGTCGGCAAAGAATCTCACTCAGAAGCGATGGAATCGTAACGATTTTTCCCGAAGTTCGAGACCTCCTTTTGACCGTTTTGCCGCGGTTGCCATGTCTACGCATACACGGCTCTCGGCGCGTCGCTCATTCACAAGCAGCCGAAACCTCTCGTTCAGATCATCGTTTCAGTCCGAGTCCCTCGCAGATCCATTTCGAATTCAATCTCCAGGATCGGCGGTGCACTGTAGTGCCAGTTCACGCCGTGGATCGCAGCCGAACCGGCACGCTTTAAGATGATCTCGGGAAGTAGCGGCGTCAGCGAATGCGCCGTGTAGACATCGATCGTACTGACGCACGCCCAGTCCGCACCCAGTCCATGCAGGCGTGCTTCCATCAGGTCCATCACGAACGTGGCCTTCGAGGCCATTCCCGCCGTGGAAGTATCGCCAAGAGAAATAATCCCTGATCGCGACAGGACCCCTTCCGGGAGTTCACCCGCCCCCGCAACAACAAACGTCGCTGGAAGATCTGGACTGCAAGGGCGCGTGAACGAGAACCCGTACAGCGAAGGTTCGCTGGGCGCACCAATGATCGGTGCCACGTTTGTCCTGGCGACGGGATTCATTCCATCCACAAACAAGCCCCAGCTCTGCAGAATCGAGGCGTACTTCCCGTTGAATTCCGCAAAACCCGCGAAGCTGAATGGCGTGGGAGACCGCAGTTCGATCGCACACAACGCCGCCTGGGAACGTTTTTCAGAGGCGAGGTGACTTGCTATCACATCAAACCCGGCCTGATACGGGACCGGCTGCTGCAGCGGCACGTGGACAATCTCGAAGCCGGGGCTCGAGACGACGCCGCAGGAATAAGGTGCGATGCCGGGAAGAAAGCGATAGTTTCCGGTCGGATGATCCCGCATTGGCATTTTGAATCCATCCATAACTTATGTGAGCGAGACAAAAAAACAGCCCACGCCGTTGAGACCAACGTCGTGGGCGGATGTTCATCAAGTCGTATCAGTTCACCTTGGCCTGAGCGTTATCGGCAGCAGGCTTTGGTGGTTCGAACTTAAACATTTCCTGAGCGTTTGTGCCGTTCCAGACTCGGAAGACACCGTCTTCCCCACCTGCTACGACAAGTCCTTCATCACGAGTGCAGGCGACTGCATAGACGAAGTCTGGCATCCCTGCGAAGTTGCGGGTGTTACCGCCATCGTTGGCGCGATGCATCTTGACAGTCTTGTCACCACCGGCACTGATGATGTTGTCCGTCGCACCGATGAAGTGGATCGCGGTCACCTGCTTTGTGTAGTTCTGAATTGTGCGATGCTGTTCGCCCGTTTCGACATTCCAGATCTTGATGGCATTGTCGGCCCCGGCACTCGCGATGCGGCTGCCGTCACCCTTCCAACTGACACCGAGCACGTGATGCGTGTGTCCTTCGTAGGCACGAACCAGCTTGCCGGTTTCCACTTCAAACTGCTTCACAAACTTATCCGCGGCACCCGAGACCATGAACTTGCCATCCCGCGAGAATTCGATACTGAAGACTGTATCACTGTGAGCATCAACCAGATTGCGAACAAGTGCCTTGGTCTCAACATTCCATAGGATCAGTTCACCGCTGCGTGAGGGATCTCCCCCGCCGGTCGCGAGTAACTTGCCATCCGGGCTGAAGGCCAGTGACAGCACGCGGCTGATAAACTGAGACTTGGCCAGATCGAGGACGTTTTCTGCAGGAGGCCCAGCGTTGCGATCAACCTTCCAGCCGGGGTTGGCATCCCAGGCAATTACGTTCTTGTCATCACCGGCGGCAACGAGCAGATTATTCGGGCCGGCAGCCAGCAGACCCACAGGAGCCTTGTGACCAACCAGTTCTTCCAGTCCCTTGCCGTTCAGGCCACTCCACATACGGATTGTGCCGTCTTCACCCGCCGTGGCGACCAGATTTCCTACGAACGTGGCGGACTTGATCGGCTTGGCATCCAGAGGTGGAAGTTCAGCCTTGGCTTGAGTGAAGATTGCCTCGACAGCCTTCGCAGCAGCCGTCTCGGCGTCGAACAGAGTCTTCGCCTGCTTCTGTTGTTCATCGGCAGTCTGCTGTCCCTTTTCCGACTGTGCGATCGTCTTGACCGAGGCATCAAAAGCTTCCTGAGCCTTCTTGACGGCATCGGTTTCCTTGGCGGCGGCAGCTTCGGCGTCGGTCACCTTTTTCTTCAGGGCGGCGTCGTCAGGCTTACCTTCCAGTTCTTTCTTGGCGGCGGCAACAGCGTCGAGGGCGACCTTTTCCTTGGGCTTGGCTTCGTTCAAAGCCTTTTCCATCGTCCCCTTTTGCTCGATTGCCTTCTTCGTCGCTTCTTCGCGTTCCTTGAAGTTTTTCTCCGCAGCCTTGAAGCCCGCGTCTGCCAATTGGACTCGCGACTTGGCAACGGCATCATCGTCAGTGATCTTCAGGACCTTACGCTGGGCTCCGACATTTCCTTTGAGCTCACCAGCAGCGGTTCCATCGATCTTCCACAGCTTGGCAGAAGGCCCCCCTGCAGTGACGACAAACAGACCGTCCGCTTTCACGGACATCGCGGTGATGGGAGCACCATGATTCTGGTTTCGAACGGCATTTCCGTTGGCGATTTCCCAGACGCGCCACGTTGCATCGGCGCTAGCCGAGGCCAATTGCGTTCCTGCCGGAAGCACCAATGCCAGAGCTGAAACAGGTCCTGCATGCCCCTTCATTTCGACGACAGGCTTCACCGGTTCCGCAGGCTTGTCCCCTTCGGCTGGCTTGGGAGCCCCAAATGGAACGGCCCAACCGCGAATGATGTGGTCGCCGGCATGTCCAGTGAAGACCTTGGTTCCGTCGAGGGCCAGAGCCACCGCGGTCACTTCCTGTGGTGTTTCCAGAATTCCTGCTTGCTGACCGTCGGCGACATTCCACAAACGGATCGACTTATCCTTTGCACCGCTGAACAACTTGGTGGAATCGGCTGAGAATTGCAGACCGGCGACCGGACCAGCATGCCCTGCCAGGACTTTCTTGGCATTGGGGTCAGACAGGCTTTGCAGCTTGATCGAATTATCGGCTCGGCCAATCGCCAGCCACTTTCCATCGGGAGAGACTGCCATGGCCGTTGCGGCCGCTTCTTCGGCATAGGCTCCACGCTGAACACTACTCGGTCGTTGCCAGATCTTGACTTCGCGGTATCCTGAAGATGCAAGCAGATCTCCTTCAGGATTGAATGCCAGTGCGTGGACGAAGTCACGATGGGCAGCACCCTTCGGATAGAACGGCTTGTCACCCTGCTTGATGGTCAGCAAAGCAGGATCCTGCAGACGCGTGATGTATTCACCAGTGGCAACATCATAAAGATCGATCTGGTTGGCTCGGCCACACGCGGCCCATCGACCCCAGGTCGAAAGGGCAACGCTGTAGATGGAGCTCAGGTTCGTGGGAACACTTTGCCAGGGAACAACGTTTGTTCCACTTCCCATCCCCTGCACTGCCCCTTCTTCGATCCACTTCCGGAGCAAGCCCAGTTCCTGTGGCGTAAACGCCGCAGCCGAAACCTTGTTCGGCAGAGGTGGCATCACCGGATCAGTCGCTCGCGCGGCCACGCGGTACATCAGGCTCTTTTCGGGGTCCTTGGCGACGACCGAGGGACCTCGCTTGCCTCCCTTAAGAATCGCAGGAACGTCTTCCAGAATCAGTTTGCTTTCCGCAATCGCCACGTTGTGACACGCGACGCACTTTTCATCGAGAATCGGTTGAATGTCCTTCTCGAATTCCACCGGACGGCCCAGATTGACGGCAGCAGGCGTAATCTGCCCCTTCTTCAATTCCTGGCCCTGTAATGGCAGACTCGAAATACAGACCAGCCATGCCGACGCCGCTACGCAGAAAGAACGAATCATGTTGGTGTTCCGCTGACTTGAACCAAATCGTCCGTCGAATCTAAAACAAATCTCAATGACGGCATTCCCGAGCTGATGCCCGGACTCTGCCAGATTACTTGGCAACCTTCAAGGTGATCGGCTGATCAACCGCCGCTTCACCTTCCCACTGGGCGACAGCACGAACCACCATGTTCGCAAGCGGTGCTTCCGGCGCATCACCTGCCGCTTCGATCACAAGAGTTCCCATCGATTGATCGGCCGGGATGACGACCGGTTCGGCCTTCACTCCTGTGACATTTGGTGGGAGTGGCAACGTGAGGGTCACGGGGCCGACAAACCCATTCTGGCGTTTGACTTCGCACTTCACTTCGTTCTTCGCACCTGGCTTGATGTTTCCGCCGTCTGCGGGAGTGGCACCAACGGTATAAGGAGCCGCCTTGACAGTGACGATAATCGGAGTCGTGTGCGGGTTGTACGCGATGTTGGCAGCTTTTGAGTAGGTGTCAGCAGCCTTGAACTTCGCATCGGCCGCAGCCTTTTCTGCAATTGCCGCTTTGTTCTTGTCATCAGCGGTCTTTGCGTCGGCCTCCGCCTTAACCTTCGCTTCTTCAGCCTGCTTCGAAGTGGCTTCTGCGGCAACTCGAGCCTTTTCAGCGTTAGCCTGAGCTTCGGTCGCGGTCTTTACGACAGCCTGAGCTTCCGTCAGCTTCTTTTCAGCAGCAGCCTTCGCGTCGGCATTGTCACCAGCATTTTTCAGTGCCTCGGCTGCAGCTTTTTCTGCGGCTTGAGCATCTGCCAGGGCTTTGTCAGCAGCGGCTTTCCCTTCGATCGCTTTCTTCAGGTTTGCGGCATCGTCAGTCGCTTTCTTGACCGCCGCATCTTTCGCCGTCGTGGCATTTTTCAAGGCCTCAGCCGCCGCTGTTGCGGCTTGCTCCGAAGCAGTGAACTCAGCCTTCAACCTGTCGGCCTTGGCAGGGTTCTTGCGGTATGAGACCTGTGCTGTCCCAGTCAGAAACATGACATAGGTCCCAACGGGGGCATTCGCGGGAATGAAGACTCGGTAAAGCTCGTCCCCCTTTTCCTTGGGAATTGGCTTATTCTCAACTTGAGCGTTTTGAGGTTGTCCGAGGAAGGTCAAGGCCACTGGCTGATCAAACCCACCACGACGTGCCACCTTCACAGGGAGCAGAATCTGTCGGCTATGGTTTGCCTCAACACGATGGACGGTTGTCGTCAATTGAATCGGAGACGGTTCTTCAATCACCGAAAGTTCCATCGCCTGAGCAACTCGAGCATCAGCAGGCTGATTGGGTTGTGCGGCCGCCCACAGAATTGTCCCGTATCGAGCGGGATGAACCACATCTTTTGCTGCCGCAGTCTTGGCCGCTTCGGCATTCTTGACGGCAGCAGCCGCTTCCTTCGTTTTCTGGTCGGCAACCGCACGGGCATCGGCGACGGTCTTGTGAGCTGCAGCAGCCGCTGTCACTTTTGCTTCGGCGTCCGCGACCTTCTTCTTCAAACCTTCGTCGTCAGTCTTGGCGGCAAGTTCCGTCTTGGCGGCGGTTAAAGCCTCATTCGCCTTAGCGAGATCTTCAGTCGGCTTGGCGACGGCTTTATCTGCGGCAGCGAGTGCATCCACGGCGGCCTTGGATGCAGCCTGTGCCGCGACCAGAGCTTCTGCGGCGGCAGGGGAATCTATCCTGGCCTTGGCAACCAGCTTGACGGTTCCGGCCCATGCAGGGGCATCCTCGGTTGTTGTGAAGACCATAATTCCGCTGGTCGGGGTCGCACCCAGCGTCACTTCAGGACAACTGACTCCCGGAGGCAATCCTTCGGCAGAAATGGTGACCGGCCCGGTGAATCCGTCCTGACGCAATGCCATGACGAAGATTGGGAAGTTGTCCCCACGCCGCAAGGTCACACCCGAGGGAGCGGCCTGCCGCTGAGCAGCCGGAACGAGCGCACTGGGAATGGCCACCACGCGGAAATCTGGCGATTCCGGACGCAGAATCAATCGGTAGACGAGCGAAGCATCACCGCGAGCAGCGCTGTAACGATCTCTCAAAGTGATCCGGAACGTTCCATCTGCAGGAGCGACAAACTTGACTGAAGTGTCGTCGTTTAGCGTGTCAAACAGATTGGCGAGCGGATTCGTTGGATCATCATCGAGGGCGCTGATTCGTGTGAGTGTTTCTTCGCCCTTGTCATTCATCTTCACCTGATCGATGACCACAACTGGGTCGGCCGCCGAACCGGCTCGATGAGCAACGACTTCCACCCAGAACGTGTCTTTCGCCTTGGCATCGAAGGTATAACAGTCGACATCGCCGCGCGTCTGGAATTGACCTGCGATTTCGCACGGCGGCAGAATTTTCTGAGCCTGAGTCCCGATATTGTTTGGTTCCACTTCCATCACAGAAGCAGCACCGCTCAGGAAGATCATCACGGGATTTGAACGACCGTTCGGCGAATCGAGCGTATAGGGAACAGCATTCATACCGGCCGAGAAAGGTTCCATGACGATCTTGGGATCGAGCAGATCGGCCTGATTCGGCAGCGGGATGTTGACGGTCAGTTTTTCGAGCGGACGTCCTCTCGCCATCAGATTGGCAGGCTGTCCACCTGGCAGATTCCGTCCATAGATCGTGAATTGCCCGTTGGAACCGGGAGTACCAGCGGGAGGCATCACGAAGTCGATAAACGGTCCTGTCGTCAGGTTCAATCGGTAAGGATAGTCTTCACTCCCGGCATAGACGAAATCATTAACACGGATCAGGTACTCGCCATCAGCAGGAAGTGTGACATCAATCAGGGCGTCCTTGCTGACAAGTGAGTTACGGGCGGTTGCCAGTCGACGACCGCTGGGGTCGTACAATTCAAGGTTTGCATCGAGTTTGGAGTCGATGCGTCGAGCCAGGCAGTCTGCCAGTACTCGTTGCCCCGCTTTTCCGGCGAACTTGAACCAGTCCACATCGGTCGCACCGTTCATCCGGCCATTGAGTGTTTGATTGATCTCAACAGCCTGAGCCGTTTCCCGAGAATTGTTCGGTTCGGTCTCATTCAATTCCTTGCGAGATCCGACCACAAATGTGCGGGGGTTGCTGATTCCGAAGAAGCCAACCGCGCGAACGTCGTAATTCCCTGCGGGGACATCACCTGCAATCGTGACGACAAACTGATTCGCAACAGGCTGCGGCTTGCCGCCGATATCTGCCGTCTTGGGAACCGCTGTGATCCCCGGATGACTGAACAGCAGTCGCTGAATTTCTTCCAGTTCAACGCCGTTGGTGATCGTGACGTCAACTGCAGTCCCCGTCTGTCCACCGGGTGGAAAGACAGCAAACAGCCGAGTGGCTGGCAATTGGGCATTCGCAGAGGACGCAAGTGAACCGGCGATGAACACCAGCCAAAGGGCAACACGGCGACAGTCGAAAGGAACACTCTTTCGCATGGTCGAGTCCTAATGAGCAGAGTTGGCGGGAATCTTGGCAGGTGGGGTGAGACGACAGAAGCCCGGCTCAAGGTGCAACCGGGCTTCTGCGGGGTATCAAGCAGGACGCGTCGGTTGCATCAGTGGTTAAACAGGAATTCTTTCGAATTCACGAGTGCCCAGATGATGTCTTCAAACGCAGTCTTGGCGTTTTCCTTGTGTTTGTCCAAGTGAGCCAATGCGATTTTCATTTCTTCCGCATCGGCCTGTCGGCTGTAAACCCAACGATACAGTTCGTTGATCTTTTCTTCGTTAGGACGATCTTTCTGAGCAGCGAACTTGCCCGCTCGTCCATTTCCGTCGGCAATCTTGTTCTGAACTTCGCTGCTGTTCAACAAGTGCAGACTCTGTGCCAGATTTGCTTCCTGGGATCGTTCGCATTCACATGCGGTGTCCCCTTGCGGCTGGCCGAACACCTTCAGGAAGTAGACGTTCTGAGCGGCACCGGGATCAGGCAATTGCATCGAGCGAGTACCGGCAGGCATGCCACCGAAGTTCTGTCCGGTTGCGGTCACCTGATGGAAGGCGTCGTACAAAACTTCCGCCGTCAAACGCTTTGGATAGTAACGCGAGAAGTTTTGCTTGTCCTTCAGATTGTATTCGTTCGGCAGTGAACTGAGCTGATAGGTCGACGAATTACAGATGGTACGAACCAGATCCTTCAGGTCGAACTTGTGCGAAATGAAGTGCTGGGCCAGTTTGTTCAGCAGCTCTGGATTCGCAGGGGGATTGGTTTCCCGCATGTCGTCTTCAGGCTCAACGATTCCTCGGCTGAAGAAGTGCTTCCAGTAACGGTTGACGAGTGCCTTGGCGAAGAACGGATTCTGAGCGTCAGACATCCAGTCCGCCAGCAGGATTCGAGGATCGTCTTCAGGCTTGACCGTTAAAGCTTGTCCGCCGAGGCCGGTAGGCGACAGCATCTTGCCAGATCGTTCATTGCGAGCCTGTGCAGGTCCCTGATTGTCGATCGCGAAGATTCGCTTGTCACGGACCTGATTGTTGCCACCGATGATGTTCTTGCGGCCGACTCGGCTGAAGAATGCTGCCAGACCGTAATAGTCGTCCTGGCTCCATTTTTCGAACGGATGGTGGTGGCAGCGGGCACATTGAATTCGCAGGCCCAGGAAGAGTTGCGAAACGTCTTCCACTTGCTCGTTGGGCTGATCAACTTCCCGATACCAGGCGACAGGAGGATTATCATCTGCGTTGCCTGACGCCGTCAGGATTTCGCGAACGAATTGGTCATACGGCTTATTTTCGTAAAGGCTGGACCAGATCCAGTTGTGGAAGGCATAGGTCGGAGCCAAGGCATCGTTGTTGCGGCGCTTGTTACGCAGAACCAGGTTCCAC
>Ga0194055_10001411_pt1 | contig 19624 bp, 17 predicted proteins | sample SepL449m_MetaG_FD_155482 | JGI IMG/M metagenome (GOLD analysis project Ga0194055, IMG submission 155482) | Anoxic zone freshwater microbial communities from boreal shield lake in IISD Experimental Lakes Area, Ontario, Canada - Sep2016-L442-9m | ecosystem: Environmental > Aquatic > Freshwater >...
GATCATCAGGCATAGCCCTGGAGACTTGGTGTCGTAAACGGTTCTCCGTCCAGTTTCAGGCGGATTGAGTTTTGCAATCGCCGCCATCGTGAAGTTGATTTTTTCTGGCATAGAATGCTTTCTGGCATCACCGAAATGATTCCTGTTTCCGGTAGCACCGAAACCGGTGCTACCCCGGTGCTACCTTCGGGGTCAATTCCCGTCAATCTCGCGGTAGCACCGTCAACACAATTATCGGCATAGCATTCGAGAAAAACAATCTCAATCAATCTTCGTCAATCACTGTGGCTACCGAAAAAAAGTGACTCTGAATCACTTAGTAAAGGTTCGAATCCTTTCCGGGCAACTTGCTGTGACGTGTTTATTGAAAGCTCCTTGCGTCGTTTTTGGCGAGGAGCTTTTCCTTTTCTTTGACGCCGCCGAAACGGCGAAAGCTGAGCTGTTTGTTATTTCTCGCTTCCGAGTTCCGCTCGAAGTTCCATCAAAAGTTGGCCGAGAATGTTCTTGCCTGTGCCGTCACCAGCGTCACCCCAGTAGGAGTCGTTCTTTCCGTGATCCGTTCTATAAATATTCGGGTGATGGCGTCGTCTGGGGACTGAACAATTGTCGCGGTTTACGTGATCGGCTAACTTCACGCGGAGCGATGAAGGCCACTTTGGAAGACTCCTCAAAGTAGCCTTCATCGCTCCGCGTGAAGACAGCCGTTACCAGTTTGACTTCCGATTGCTGACCCGAGCAGATCAGCACTCCGGGGACAAACGGAATGGAAGACACAGGATGAACCTCACGCCCGCTTCGCTCAAGATGCCAAGACGCAAAGTTCTCAAGCATTCCAGATATGGCCTTTTCCAACTCACTTCCTATCTTTGCGTCTTGGCATCTCTGCGTGAGCCCCTCTTCCACTTGCATCTCAGCGTGACCCTGCACCAAGCGACTCGCTCGATGAAACACACCCCCCGCATCGCTCATGACGCCAAGTTTTCAAGCGTCATTGCGTGAGATTTTTGCCGCGGCCAATGCCTTTTTAGTTTGGCATCAGCGTGATGAGTGCCGCGCGCGGACGATGAATGTGGCGAACGCGGACACGAGTGTGAGCACGAACAGCACGTAGCCAAGAGCAAAAATCCCAGACCCCAGATACATCGTCGGATACGCCCACATCTGGACAGATGGCAAGTGCACTGAATTGGTACCCACCCACAGCAAGGGGCCGCCAATTGAGAGGAGCAGCAGAGACCTGAACGCAAGGACAATCGTTGGCGAGTTCAGCTTGAAGTCCGTATTCATTTTCGGCTCCGTTGTGAAGGGCGATGCGAAATCGGTCCACTTTGGTTTGAGCACAACCGACTGTACGGGATCGCAAGGCATGCTGCGGCAACCGTTGCAGCAACGCAGACTCCAAGTTGTGCGACAAGCGATACAGGGATAAGTGGTTGTGAATAGCGAACAGACAATATTACGAGAGGCACAAAAGCAAGCAGCCCAAACGGAAGTCGAGGGATTTGAGGGTTGCCGGCGCGACTTGCGAGAAAAATAACCAGCAACGTGAGGTAAGGATACGACAGGATCACGGGTAATTTGAATTGAGTCAGCTCTTCGGGGACGAAGTCGGTTGAGAATGCAGCGAACAGCATAACACAAGGGATCATGGCCAATGCTGCGATGCGTGGGACGAGATCTCGCGAGGTGGTTGAGCGAAAGACTGATATGAGCAGCGGCAAATACAACAGGGCTTGAATCGTGTAGCAGCCATAAACGGCTGACACCGACCAATTCATCTTCGTCAGGATCGCCTCGGCCTTGCCATTGATATCGTTCAGTGCGTGAGCAGAGGCGTTCTCGGTATCAGCCGCAAATGTCCCTTCTCGAGCGGTTAATTGCACTGACTGGGCCGAGTCGGGCGAGGCGGTTCGTAGTTCTTGTTGAGAATAGAACTGTTGTTCCAGGCGTTTGAGCTGCTCCAGCATTTGGAATACCGGGGCGATGCAATACGGGATCGCCAGTCCGGAAGCAATCATGGCCAGAATACACGCCCGCTGCAGACTGAACCCGCGACCCGTTACGGGACGTTGAGAGACTGGCGACATGGGAATGGTTCTTACGACAGGTAGTCGAACGCCAACGTTTGACGCTATGTCGATCGATTGATCGATCCCAATGAATGCTACGCTACTGCGATTTGTGTCGAATCTCCAGTGATTTTCCCGCCATAGCCGCAGAAACAAATGATCATTCAAACATCGTAATGATCAAATGATTCGAAAGTGCGATAACCCCAGAATGATCATCAGGACGATGCCGACGAACCAGACAGGTGCGAACCAAACGTGTGCGCCTGCGTTCGGGTCAATCAACGGACGCTCGCAGTCCTCGCTGTGAAATCGCATCCAGACGTCGACACCCATCGCCACCAGAATTGCCGCACAAATAGCCAGCGGTCCGCTTTTGAATTGAAAAATGACAATCGCGCCGACAGCGATCCCGATACCGGCAGCGATGATGGCTTTGAAGTTGAATATCCACATCTCGAATCGTCCTTATCGTATGGCCGCGTATCCATTCGTGATTGCATCCAACATGCCTCAACTCGCTAAGAAGCACGTTGTTGTACGCCGACGATAGTCGCAAGTGGATGGGAAATCGAGTAGCCGATCAGTCGTTGCTCCCATCCGGACAAGTCGGACGGAGAGCAAAGAAGCAAGGGCTGCGTCACTGGTAGTAGCGGCAAGTTGTTGGTCCCGTTGGGGCGAGCCCAACGGAAACCAGAAGGCCGTGAACTCAAGCGCCGCACGTACATCCAACGCTCCGATTTCCACCCGGCTTGCCCAGGTCGGGATCACAACTCGCGAGCTACCATAGCCCGAAATCATCCCCCGTGGGGTCGGCAATCGATGGCAGTCTACTTCGCCACGACGTAAACGTTCACAGTGTCCTTGTGCTCCTGTAACCGGAATTGTTCATTCACTTTGACTTCGGAGAGCTTGATTTCGACGCTGTAATGGTTGTAGGGAGTGTCGTTGACCGTTTTCTTGCCGAGCAGCTTGCTCTTCAGTGACTGGCATGCTTCCGCAGGGAGCTTGGCTGTAGTCTTGGGCTCGGGCACATCCGGGAACAGGCCGTCCGAATGCTGGTTGTTCAGCCATTTGGCGATGCCCTCCGCGGTCACATCCTTGGCAAACGCAAACACGTTGCCTGATACGGGAAACCCCTTCGTGTTGTCGATGCGGATCGCGACGACCACCCGGTGGTCGTCGAGTGTGTAGAACACCGTAGTGCTGGTCAAGCCGATCAGAGACGAATTGACCTCCTGCCTCTGCACGTTCTTCCCTTTCAGGTCGAGCCGAGTTGTCTCCTTGGGCGATGTGTCTGCTGACGCAATCATCCCGAACGTCGCCAGCACGATCAGAGCGACGGGGAGCACCTTCAGGTTGAGCATCGAATTTCCTTGTTTTTTGAATGCATGGGGAGCAACTATGTGCGTCAGTGGACTGGTAGCATCAGCCGCGGGAATTTCGCGCCAGTGACTTTGAGTCAAGTTACCAACATCTTTTGAACCTGACGGTAGGTGCTCACTCGTAGTATTTCACCGTTCCGTTGTGGTACGACTCTGTGGCCCGCGAATTGCTTTGTACAGGCAAGACAATCCCGCTAAGGCCAGGAATCCCGAGAATAGCCATCCGCCGACCTGATCACCGGCGTCATAACTCGCGTTGCCCGTAATCGTCGGAGGTGTCGGATTTACCAAACAGTTCACCCAAAGCGCCAATAGGACGAAGGCTCCAAGTCCGTATGCAATCCGATACTTCATTTCAAGGGACCTCTGTGACTGAGCTTACGGTTCGGTCAAGTTTGATAAGTCGTTGAAGCTAGAATCAATTACCTGCGAACCAGATTGAACGTCATTTTTGCGACAAGTCCAAACCTCCATCACGAAGAGCACAACCCACGCAGCAATGACGGCCACGAGGATGGCACCCACGACAATCGGCAAATAAACGCGAGGCGAAATATTGGTCGGGTCATCGTCGTCTGTCATTGAACCACCACGCTGGTCAACGATCCAGTCGGTGAGGCTCCTGCCGAACCGGATTTAGAATCGGACACCAATACCCGAACGCGGCTCGGCGGGAGCCTCGCCGCCTCGCCCTCCCTTTCGGCGGCGGATCGTCATGCCATGCTGATTGAGCGTTGCGGTGCCGTGATTCACAACTCTTCAAAATTCCAATGACTCCGTCATTTCGGCAGATATCGGTTATTGGGGTTTGTGGCGTCGTAACAAATCTCGCTGCTTTCGCGATCGGCTGACTTCACGCGGAGCGATGACGGCAACTTTGCAGGGCCATTTTGGACTGCTGTTTGACACAGGATTTATCTGGTACCCGGAGGCGACTCGATGATGCTTGCCAGAATTTGCTGGAGCTTGTCGAAGCTGGCGGGTTTCACCAGATGGTGATTGAATCCGGCATCTTGCGAACGTTGTCGGTCTGCTGGCAGTCCGTAGCCCGTCATGGCGACCAGTACGACGTTCTTCAGAGCGGGATGTTGACGCAGTCGTTTTGCGACCTCAAACCCGTCCAGGCCCGGCAGGCCGAGGTCCAGCAGAACGATGTCGGGCGGATGATCGATCGCGATTTGCAGGACAGACAGACCATCGTAAGCGGTTCGAACGTCGTGCCCCAATTCTGTCAGCAACAGTTCCAGTGTTTGAGCAGCATCGATGTTGTCGTCCACCACCAGAACTCGTAACGACCGTCCCTTCGGAGCGATCTTTTCCATTGTGGGTGCTGGCGGAGGCGAAGGGGTGGTCGACAGTATCGGAAGTCGGATGACAAACTCGCTACCAGCCCCCAATGTGCTTTCCACGTCGACGCGACCACCGTGCATTTCGACTAACCGTTGAACCACGCAAAGTCCAATACCTAACCCTCCTTGCGAGCGGGCCAGGGATCGTTCCGCCTGTGTGAACAGTTCAAAGATCCGAGGCAGCAGTGCCGGGGCGATGCCAACCCCTGTATCTTTGACTCGCAATACGCCTTCGTTCCCTTCCTGCTGAATGGTGATCGAAATCTGCCCGCCGTCGGCCGTGTATTTGGCCGCATTGTTGAGCCGGTTGACGATCACCTGCTCCATACGAGCTGCGTCGACGTAGAGTTCGATCTGTTCGAGCGAGGGAACCATCGATAACTGATGGCAGTGCTGATCGATCAGCGGCCGGGTCGTTTCCACCGCACGTTCCATGATTCGATTCAGGGTGACCCGTTCCTGCTGGAGATGAATTGTTCCGCTGGTGATTCGCGAAACCTCCAGCAAGTCATCGATCAGTCGTGTCAGTTGCCCCACCTGGCGTTCAATGATGGTCCGGGCGTTTTGCTGAATTTTGTCTTCATTCTTCTGGAGGCGCAGGAGTTGAATAGCGTTGCTGATGGGAGCCAGAGGGTTTCGCAGTTCGTGACCCAGCATTGCCAGAAACTCGTCCTTGCGGCGATCCAGATCCAGCAATGCCGCTTTGGATTTGATCAGTTCCTCATACTGTTTCTGCTGACTCAAGTCAGTGACCAGCAGGCAGAACTTGTTCAGAGGCAATACGCTGAGGGCCAGCGATGCCGGGAAGATCGTTCCATCGACGCGATGCAGCTGGACCTCATTCTGGGCGGCGGTCCCAGTGACGCTGGAAAACATCTCGGTCCAGATGGTCTGGTCGGCGGGTGCCACAAAGCCGTCCAGGCTGCGTCCTGTCACTTGATCCAAGGGCAACTGGAGAAGATCCGCCAGGCCGGGATTGCAGTAGAGCAGTACTCCGTCTGAATTCAATAAGGCAACACCCTGTGGCATCGCTTCGATCAGTAACCGGTACGGGCGGTCGGCTCCTTCGAGAGTGTAAACACATTCGCCAGGCTGCGAACTCACAACGACCGCGTCGACAATTCCGCTGCGGATGGCCTCAACAACTGCTTCAGATTCTTCGAGTCGCAATTGTAGCCGTTCGATTTCCGCACTCAGTTCTTCGTTGGTTTTGAGTGTTGTCATCGCGATGACTCAGACGGTTCGAGAGTGATGTTCAGGCCACGAAGAATCCGCTTTTCGTCCGTCATATCTCCGACGAACAGTCGCATGGGGGCTGGTGTCTGCTTGACCAGCGTGGGGACGACGACAATTTGAGCTTGCCTGGCCGCTTCTGGATGCAGGTAAAGATCGATGACTGTTAAATCGTAGCGGCCCGACAAATATCGGTCGCAAATGGTCCGGATGCGATCGACCGCCAGTGTTGATCGAGGCGTCAATCCGGCAATATACAGCCGCAATGTGTAGCATTCGCTGGCTCGGTCTGCCGCGCGGGCTTCCATCGATTTCGATGAATACGGTTCGATGCTTCGTGACACGTCTTTCGTCATTCTCTCGTCTCATCATTTTGTGGAGGAACGAAGTTGCAGCCCGACGAGTGTTCGTTCGGTGTCGGAGAGGTCACCGATGATTTTGCGGATCGGTTCAGGCAGCTTTCGTACCAGCGTCGGAATGGCGACGATCTGATCGTCCTGAGCCAGCCGGGGGTTTTCGATCAGGTCGACCACTTCAATCTCGTACTCACCCGCGAGATGTTCCTCGCAGATGCGTTTGAGATTTTCAAAGGCCGTCACGGACTTCGGTGTCTTTCCAGCGATATACAGGCGCAATTGCCATAACTTCGGCTCTGCATTCTGCACTGCGTGGCCGTTTCGATGGGGCTCCTTTTTCATTTACGAGCTTTCTTCGGGGTGACAATATGTCCGTTGGAATCGGACTTGCGGCTGCGTGCCATATCGTGCCGCCCCTGCTCCAGCTTTTCCAAATAGGCCTGCTCGCAGGTGATGTCCCGTTCCATTTCCTCCTTGTCGGTTTGAAACTGCAGTTGAAGGACCGCAATCTGGGCCTCCAACGCTTGTTGCCTTCGTTCCAGTTCCCCGCGTTTCCGTTCGATTTCCAGGCTTCGCTCGACCGCCGTCGCCTTTTCCTTCGCTTCCTGAGCCAACCGGGCGGAACCTGTCAGTACCCCTTCCGGTCCCAGGTAGACCTCGGTCAGTTGAACGCCCTGGTCCGTCAGCAGAAATTCCCGGATCTGATTGCTGTGGGACATGCCTCGCGACTTCAAGATGTACAGGCCCCGGTTGCGTTCTCCGTTCAGTTCGATGTCGCGCAGCAATAGCCAGGTGTCGATGAGTGAAGAAATTTCGACTTCCGACTGCTCCAGCACAGTTCCGGCATGATTCAGATTGGTGAGGAGCGCTGTGATCTCACGTGACTTCAGGTAATCCACGAGCCGCATCATCATGGAACTTGCTTCCGGGCCAGTTCCCGACGAGACGAAGCTGGTAATCGGGTCGACGATCACCAGTTGGGGCTGGAACGCTTCGACCTGCTTATGGATGCTTGCCAGGTGCATTTCCAGGCCGTTCATCGTCGGCCGGGCGACTTGAAAGCGGAGTAACCCTTTTTTCACCCATGGTTCCAGATCCAGGCCGATGGATCGCATGTTGCGGAGCAGTTGGGCTTCCGATTCTTCAAACGCGATATACAGGCAACGTTCGCCCCGCTGACAGCAGGCATTGGCGGCATGGCAGGCGAGGCTGGTTTTGCCGACACCGGCCGTGCCGGACAGCAGGACGCTGCTTCCCCGGTAGACTCCCTGTCCGCCGAGCATCGCGTCCAGAGCCGGAACACCTGTGGAAATGCGTTCGGCGGACGCCTTGTGCTGCAATTGCAGCGACGTGATCGGAAAGACCGAGACGCCACCTTCGTCGATCAGGAAGGGAAATTCGTTGGTACCGTGCGACGAGCCACGATATTTGACGATCCTCAAGCGGCGGGTCGAGATTTGCCCTTCGACGCGATGATCCAGCAGCAGCACGCAATCGGAGACGTACTCTTCCAGACCGTGCCGTGTGAGCGAGCCATTGCCCTTTTCGGCCGTGATGATCGCGGTCACACCTCTTTGCTTGAGCCAGCGGAACAATCGCCGCAACTCGGATCGCAGGATCGAATCGTTCGACAGGCCGCTGAACAGTGTTTCCAGAGTATCGAGTACAACTCGCTTGGCACCGATCGAATCAATGGCATGGCCCAGCCGAATAAACAACCCTTCAAGGTCGTATTCACCGGTCTCTTCGATCTCACTCCGTTCGACGTGGATATAGTCCACCGCGAGTTTCTTTTTCTCGATCAGGTCCTCGAGATCAAACCCGAGCGAACGAACATTTTGAGCCAATTCCTCGGCAGTTTCTTCAAATGCCAGAAAGACCCCCGGTTCATCGAAAAGTACAGCACCGCGAACGAGGAACTCGATACCGAGCAGGGTTTTGCCACAACCAGCACCCCCGCAGACGAGCGTCGGCCTCCCTTTCGGAAGTCCGCCCCCGGTGATTTCGTCCAGTCCTTGAATTCCCGTGGTGCATTTGGGCAGGCTTACAGGGGCCGACTTCGGCTTCATTACGGTCTTTGTCAAAAGGTGATCCTTCTTGATCAGCGGGCCTGTGAATAAAAAAAGCCGACGTGCCCGCATCCGAATAGGATGCGATCACGCCGGCTTATTCTCTGACAAGCTTCCCGGTTCGACCGGTTGGCCCTTCATTTAATCTTCCGATAAAATTCCTAAGGCATCGTAAGGCACGCAGCAGGAAATACCAATGGGGAACTTCACGAACTCAGGAATTGGTCAAAGATAGCGATCTTGTTGAACGCGCTGTTTGACCAGACGCCTCCCCGTCGATTCGACTGTTGCCCAACTGTGATAATGCCGCGGGGTGGCCCAGACGCTGCTTCAGCGTCTGGGTTCACAAGAGGAGCTTGGAGCAGGCATACTGCAATTTTGCCTCTCGTAAACCCAGACGTCCAAAGCGACGTCTGGGCCACCCCGTCAACCCGCCGAATTCCATCTTCGTGCTCTTCGTGTCCTTCGTGTGGTAATCCCATTCCACCAACAACAGCCGAACGTCTTTTACGGCTTTCTTTCACCACAAAGGACACGAAGAGCACGAAGGGATCAGAGAATGAAGCGTCGTCGGTTCGTTCGTCGCCTGATCGGCGTGACAGATGAAGTCAATGACGGGATCGAAAATCCGCAATGTTACTATCCATCACTGCTCGAAGAAGTTTGAATCCGCAATTGCGTTTCCGAGCGATTGCAGGCGCTCACGAGCGCCGGAGTGGTTCAACATTCTACGCTACAGGAATTCTGCGCGAGGAGTTTTTCGATGACTCCATCAAAACCGTTTCATCAAAAGGAGATACGGCTTTCGCGTCAATGCGAACTGATGATTTTCCTGACAACGTCGAAAAGGAGATTGGCGAGTTCCTTGAATCTCACGTCCAGCATGGTAGTCTCGGGTGCTTTTTGCGCGAATTGGCCCCGTTGGAGCAACGGCTGCTGATTCGTCCTGCCTCCGATAACCCAGCTCCGCCGCAAGGACTGCCGCCGTGCCTCGTCGCGACGACCTCCACAAGATCCTGATTATTGGTTCCGGTCCGATTGTCATCGGCCAGGCTTGTGAATTTGATTACTCCGGGACCCAAGCCTGCAAAGCCCTTCGTGAAGAGGGCTATGAGGTGGTACTGGTCAATTCCAATCCGGCCACGATTATGACCGATCCCCAGATGGCGGATCGAACTTACATCGAGCCGATCACCTGGGAATACGTGGCCAAAATCATCGAGGTCGAACGACCCGATGCCGTTCTACCGACGCTCGGCGGCCAGACCGCTTTGAATATCGGCATGGACCTCGCCCGCCACGGTGTCCTTGAAAAATTCAACGTCGAAATGATCGGTGCCAAGGCGAGCGTCATCGCCAAGGCCGAAGAACGCGATTCGTTCAAACAGGCGATGATCAAGATCGGCCTGGAGGTCTGCAAGAGTCATATCGTTCACAACATGGACGAAGCTCGGGTCGCCCTGGAACAAATCGGCCTGCCGATGATAATCCGCGCCAGCTTCACCCTGGGTGGGGTCGGCGGCGGAATTGCCTATAACCGTGACGAATTCGAAGAAAAGGTCCGCAAGGGTCTGGAACTTTCCCCGGTCCATGAAGTGCTGCTCGAAGAGAGCATCATCGGCTGGAAAGAATTCGAAATGGAAGTGATGCGTGACAAGGCGGATAACGTCGTCATCATCTGCGCCATCGAAAACTTCGATCCGATGGGGGTTCACACCGGAGATTCGATCACCGTTGCACCCGCTCAAACGCTGACCGACAAGGAATATCAGCGGATGCGCGATGCGACCATCGCCTGCATGCGCGAAATCGGTGTCGAAACGGGGGGATCGAACGTCCAGTTCGCGATCAATCCTCGCGACGGTCGAATGGTCGTGGTCGAAATGAATCCGCGCGTCAGCCGGTCCAGTGCGTTGGCCTCAAAAGCGACCGGTTTCCCGATCGCCAAGATTGCGGCCAAGCTGGCGGTCGGTTACACGCTGGATGAAATCCCCAACGATATTACACGTGAAACATTGGCCTGTTTCGAACCGACGATCGATTATGTCGTAACCAAGATTCCTCGCTGGACCTTCGAAAAATTCCCCGAAGCGGATTCGGAATTGACCGTCCAGATGAAGTCGGTTGGCGAGACAATGGCCATCGGGCGAACCTTTAAGGAATCGCTGCAGAAGGCGTTGCGCGGCTTGGAAATCGGCCACTTCGGACTGGGAGCCGGGAAGAAAGATCTGTTTGGAACGTCTCAACAGCCAACCATCGACGAAATCGAAAGCAAGCTTTCGCGTCCGAACGAAAACCGAATCTTCTACATCCGTTATGCCTTGAAGGCAGGGATGTCGATCGAGCAGATCTACGAATTGACCAACATCGATCCGTGGTTCCTGAACCAGTTAAAACAACTGATTGAACTCGAAAACGAAATTCGCCAGATTGGTCGCCTGGAAGATGCTCCTGCCGAACTCGTTCGACGTGCCAAGCGAAACGGTTATTCCGATCGTCAATTGGCGTTCTGGTGGGATTCGACCGAAATCGACGTTCGCAGCTATCGAAAATCGCTGGGAATCGTCGCGACGTTCAAACAAGTCGATACGTGTGCTGCGGAATTCGAAGCCCACACGCCGTACTACTATTCGACCTACGAATCCGAAGACGAAACCCCTGCCAAGGGAAGCAAGAAGCGGATTATCATCCTCGGCGGCGGTCCAAACCGCATCGGCCAGGGGATTGAATTCGATTACTGCTGCTGCCAGGCATCGTTCGCCCTGCGGGAACTGGGGATCGAAAGCATCATGGTCAATTCGAATCCGGAAACGGTTTCGACCGACTACGACACGTCTGATCTTCTGTTCTTCGAACCACTCACCACCGAAGATGTGCTGAATATCTGTGACCGGATGCAACCGGATGGAGTCATCGTGCAGTTCGGTGGGCAAACGCCACTGAACCTGGCGCGGGGGCTGGAGGCTGCTGGAGTCAACATCATCGGGACCAGTCCCGACATGATCGATGCGGCTGAAGACCGCAAGCGATTCCAGGAAATCCTGGAACGGCTGGGACTGCGACAGCCACCGAACGGCACGGCAACCGACGCCCATGGTGCTCGACTGATCGCCAACGACATTGGTTATCCAGTGCTTGTTCGCCCCAGCTATGTGCTCGGCGGGCGAGCGATGGAAATCTGCTACGACGATGCGATGATCACTCGCTACATGACCGAAGCTGTCAACGCGTCACCTGATCGACCGATCCTGGTCGACAAGTTCCTGGAAGACGCTGTTGAAGTCGATGTCGATGCCGTATCCGATGGCGAAATCACGCTGGTCGGCGGAGTCATGGAGCATATCGAAGAAGCGGGTGTTCACTCGGGTGACTCGGCTTGCGTTCTTCCTCCTTACAACCTGCCGGATTCGGTCGTTCAAGAGATCAAGCAGGCGACCTATGCACTAGCCAAGGCTCTGCAGGTACGTGGGCTGATGAATATTCAGTTTGCGGTGAAGCAGACCGACGGCGATCACCTGGTCTACATCCTGGAAGTCAACCCGCGAGCCAGTCGAACATCGCCGTTCGTTTCGAAGGCGACAAATGTTCCGTTGCCAAAAATCGCTGCGAAGATCATGGCCGGGGTCACACTGACAGAACAGGGGATTACCCACGAAGTCGTTCCGTCCTACACTTCCGTGAAGGAAAGCGTCTTCCCGTTCAACCGGTTTGTTGGCGTCGACATCATTCTCGGCCCCGAAATGAAATCGACCGGCGAAGTGATGGGGATTTCCGACAACTTCCCGATTGCCTTTGCCAAGAGCCAGATTGCTGCCGGGACCAAGCTGCCACAGACAGGAACGGTCTTCGTCAGCCTGGCTGGACGACACAAGCAGGCGATTGTTCCACAGATCCGCCAGTTACAGGAGATGGGCTTCCACATCCTGTGCACCAGCGGAACGGCACGCGTCTTCCGGGAATGCGGGTTGGAAGTGGAAACCGTCAAGAAGCTGCAGGAAGGTCGTCCGAACCTGCTCGACTACATGGCCAACAAGCAGATCGCGTTCATCTTCAATACGCCCAATGGCAAGGGAGCCCGAACAGACGAAGGTCGCATTCGTGCGGCTGCTGTCATGAACGGTGTCTCTTGTGTGACAACCCTGCCCGGCTGCATCGCGGTCGTGCAGGCCCTGCAGGGTTTGAGGAAGCATCCGATCCCAGAAGTTCGAGCACTTCAAGACTGGATTGCTCAGGACGCGGTTGTGAGCAAGCCATAGTCCGCCGTCAGCACTCCGCGTGAAGCCAGCCGTTTGCCGTTTGAGTTCCGACTGTTGTTAACCGTACGACCGCCGGAATGAAATTCCGGCGGGCGGTTCTTCGGCGGGTCACTTGGATCGCAGTGTCTCTTCAATTCACGCGGTTTGCGCGATCGGCTGACTTCACGCGGAGCGATGAAGGCCACTTTGGAAGACATCGTCTTCCTGTCCGTGCGCAAATCACAATTTGCTCGGCACGACGCGGGCGATCTCATTCAAGAAGAGTCGTCGGAGTGCATCGTATCCCCGGTCATTGGGGTCTTCGAGATTGTCCCAATACCAATACGTCGGGTCAGACTTCCTGTAGGCGTGATGCCAGAAATGAGTGCAGTGGATGCCATGTCCGAGGAATTCGCCTCGCATGTCAATCAGTGTCACGTCGTCGTGTCGGTCAGCGAAGTTGGACAGGACCTTGTTGTAAGCCTGCAAGACCTGCACGCCATCTGCCCACGCGGGAAGACCTGCGTAGATAATGTCGCCGTCGCCGTCTGTCGGGTCATAGATATTGGCAATGAAGATCTGGCAACCACCGGGAAATGTCTCGCGCACCCGGTTGGCAATCTGTTCCAGGCGGCTGTCAAAGTTTTTGACCCATTCGTCAATCTGATCCAGCCGGGCGCCGTACATCGCACCTTCTCGAGCGGGTGTGCGGCCATAGTTGTGAATCACATCGTTTCCGCCGGTCGTCATCACCACAATTCCAAACGTCTGATCGTCCCTAGGGACCAGCTTGGGAAGCTGGTAATCAATACATTCAATTGACGTCGTTCCCGAGATGGCCAGATTCTGGAGTTCAAGATTCGGCAGGACACTGGAAAGCGACAAGTCCTGCATCTCAGGGAACTCATTCGCCGGGTTTCGGGCCAGTCGCTGAAAATACGAAAGGCCACCGGTCGTTGCTCCGAGTCCCTGAGTCACACTGTCACCCAATCCGAGCAACACGACTTTCCGATCACTCCATGTCTTGGCGAATGGTTCTCGCGAGACAGACGGCCCGGCCGGTCCAGAACCAACAGGACGGGCAAATCGAAAATGAGTCCATAACGCAACCAGCAGCAGAAACACGGCACCGAGCGAAACCAGTAGGATCAATCGGCGGCGCGATGAAGTGCGGGGTATAGGTGTCGATTCCATGGAATTGTCACTCAGTTGAGTACGATCCTTCCACGGCACGCAGAAGGTGATGGACTACCACTTTGTCGCGGCAGCACGTTCCAGTGTGAACACTGTTGTGCCGTTACGGAACACCGTCACTGTGCCTGTGGATTGACTGACCGTGATCGCCATGGCCAGCGTATGGGCGGTGATTGCAGCGGCTGTCTGATGGCGGGCACCCAGTCCGTGTGGTAATCCCGGAGGGGCCGACTTTGGCATCAGGTACGTTCCGGCACTCAATACGGTCCCGTCACCCTGGATGACAAACGCCCCGTCAATCAGTGCGTATTCTTTCATCGTCTCGGCCAGGCTGGGGTCGAGTGCGTTACGGAGATTCTTCGAATAGCCGTGAAACGGGTTCAGGACCAGTTGCTGAGCGTGTCGCAGTACGTTTCGTGCATCGCCGACGACGAACATCGTTCCGACCGGATGGGCTTCACGCCCCTCGGCTGCAATTTCGACCGCCAGCGACAGGATTCGCAGCATTACAGCGGGGCGCACCACATCAACGCCGCGACGATTCTTTTCGGAAAGCATCGCGCGGAAATGGGATTCGGGCTTCGTGATCGAAATGCTGTCCAGACGGCGACCGTCGGCACCTGTCACGCAAACAACGCTATGTTTTTCATTCAGCAGGCCCTGCGATGCCGCCAGGAGCAATCCCAGGTTCGAGCGATCCAGTCGTGACAGCGTGGCGTGCAATCCGTCAAATACGTGAGTGTCTTCGCGTTCGATTTCGAAGTCTTCGCTGTGTTCGGTCGTGACCAGCAGCAGGCGCCCTTTCCAGTTTGCCAGCAGTTCCCACGGAACCCCTTCCAGGCGATCGACTGCCAGCAGCAATGCCTGGGCTCCGACTGCTTCGACCAGTTGCATCGCCTGTTTGACGAGCATCTGCGTCAGGCGGGGTATGCTGGGAGCTCGCTGGCGACGTTGATCAGGTTGCAGACCGGCCTTCGCCAGCAGCAACACGTCGATCGCTCGCGTGTCTTTGGCATCGATCAACTGTTCGCGAAACTCGGGCTGCTTCAGCAGTTCTGCCAGTGCGGCCAGAACTTCGACATGGGTCTGCTGAAGTTTGCGTCCAATCACCAGCAGGACGATCAACTGGACCTTTTGTCCGGTCGGGACACCATAGTCGACCCCTTGTCGACTGCGCCCCATGACGACTCGAAAATCGCCATCCCAGTCAATGAAGGCGTGCGGCAGCGCAAAATCGCTGGAAACCAAGGTCTGAGCAGCAGCTTCGCGTTCTTCGATGGCGGTCAGAACGACGTCAGAGGCGATCCCTTCGTCTTCCCAATTGGCAGCCTGGACCAACGAGCGTATCGCTGCCGGCCGTGATTTGGCCGTCATTTCCACGATACGAATCGCACTGACCAGTTCGCCAAGATCCAATTGGTCGCCTCCGCTCACATCGAAGGTTAGTGATCCCAGAATGAGTACACGCCACGTGAATCCCTTATATTACAAGGCGCACTGTCATCGCAACCAACCGGCTGGGAATTGGGACGATTCTAAGGGAGAACGATCGCAGTAGGGCGAATTTCGTTCGCTAAGAACTGATGAATCTCTCCGTTGAAGGCGTAGCGAATCAGAAACCACTTCGGGGAAATCGATTGTTGAATAGTCTTTGTGGCATCCCCCATCGAACAGTTCAACTGATCGTCGCGAACGAGTGACTGCAGGTGTTCTGTGATGTCGAACATCTTCGACTGTCCGTTTTGAAGTTCCCCAGAAATCCCCTGGCCGCAATACGCCTGCAAGATTTTGAGCCCCTTTTCTGGAACTTCGGGAATTTCTCGCCCGTCGAGATAGATAAATGATCCTTCGTCGTAGATGTGATCAAACGTCCTGCCGTCGAGTAGGAATCTGATCCTGAAGTGTTTCGACTTTGAAGGGACGGGATCGATCGGTACCGTCGTTCCATTCGCAACGACAGCCAGGATGCCTGAAGCCGACGCAGCACGAATGCGGTCCGTTAAATCGACCCACGTTCCACGTGTTCCGTATTGAGCCTCAAGCACGACCAGCGATGAGTCGGCTGGTTTTGCCTGCTGGCGGTCTTTCTGCAGGTTGACGACGGCTGGAATGTCTGTCCCGAGTACGACGGTGTCTTCCGAGTGAAAAAAACTTGTCCACGTCGATCCTTGCGTACTCCAGCGAATCAGCAGAAAAGCAGCATCGGAACGAGGCTGCACGACTTCTCGGACAGCGACTTGCAGTTGGTTGTTCTTGATCCGTGCGGTGATCTGGTCGGTCACGTCCTGCCAGGCTCCTTCCCCCAGAATTGTTCCGCCGAACTTCGCCTCATGAATCTTCAGCGCAGGGCCAGCTTCGACATCAGGGTTCGGTCGAGTGTCGATGACGACTGCGGAATCCATATCGCTCCCTGTAAATTCGAAGTCCCGCCCGTCGACGCGATACCGCAGCATCAGATGCTTGCGAACGCCAAAGAGCGGATCCGAACCCACAAGCGAATTGTTACAGACCGCGCCGACGATTCCGCTCTTTGACGCTTTTTGAAAACGCTCCGTCAGATCGGTCCAATGTCCAGGTGCTCCGTACTTCGCTTCGAGGACTTCCAGTCCCTTTGGACCACGAGGTTTCGGCTGAGTAACAGCGGGAGTTGTTCCGACAGGTTTTTCTGTCGTCTCAGTGAGCTTCGCTGGCTGTGCAGGTGGCTGGACAGGTTGTGAAATCGGGGGCGTCGTTTCTGCGATCTTGTTGGCGGGTTTCGGTCTGGTACTGACGAAAATCCCGATCACAAGTACGGCTGCAGCGGCGATCCCTCCGCCGATCAGTAACGGTTTTGAACTCCGCGAGGCAGCTACGGCGCGATCGGCGCGGGTCTCCTGACCCCGCCGAAACTGCCGACCGAAGGTCTCCTCTTTTTTCTGACCTGAAACCGGTTTGACTTCCTCCGACAGATCGTCGTTCTCAGCGATCGGTACAGGAACGCGTGACGATTCGATCTTCTGAGCTTCGTCGAGCGTCGATTTCAAACGAGCGTCGTATGCCTGTTTCTTATCAGCGACCAGCAGACAGACTCGCGCTTTCGATAATTCATTCAGCACCTGTTGCGACAGCTTCATGTGCTCACCCGTGGCACACTGCGAGACATACGTCATCTGCCGATCTGCGGCGGCTTCGATGACGTCAGGGTCTGTCTCGAAGATCGCAATTCCCAGTAGTCGATAGTGATTGGGCGGCTGTTCCAACTTGGGAATGCCAAGCCACTTGTAATAGGGATCGAAGGGGGGCATCACAGATCTCTTGGCGGCAAGTCAATGGGAGCGAGAGAACGCGGAAGCTTCGTGCTGATTGCTTCAACGTAACTGCACGGTCCCGGTGACACAAGCGGGCTGATGGTGCGAAGTCGGGAGTACCGGCTTTGAGGTAGCCCCCTGACATCGTTGGGATTGGAGACCTTCGGTCGGTCGTTTCGGCGGGGTCGGGAGACCGGCGCCGATCGCGCGGTTGGTGGTTTCGGCGAAGAGATCCGGGTCGAACGCACAACCCGCACCGAACGCGCGTTGTGTCTCCTACCGCGCGACAGCCAGGGCGGCGGCAACGGCCAGGACGTCGCAGCGTTCGTTTTCAGGGTGTCCCATGTGTCCGCGGACGTGAGTGAACCGCACCTTGTGCATCGTCAGCAACTGGTCGAGCTTCTGCCAGAGTTCCACGTTTTTGACGGGCTTCCACGAGTTCCCCTCGCGCCGTCGCCAGCCGTTTTTTTTCCAGCCGACCATCCAGGATTCAGCACCCTGGGCGACATAGCTGCTGTCGGTCACCACTTCGACGTCGGAACGCGATTTGAGGGCCTCAAGCCCGGAAATGACCGCTTGAAGTTCCATCTGATTGTTGGTGGTCTCGGGTTCCCCGCCGGACAACTCTTTTTCAGAACCGGAAGCAGGATGTCGCAGGATGCATCCCCAGCCACCCGGACCGGGATTGCCTCGACAGGCACCGTCGGTAAAGAGTTGGACAAACGGCAGGTTCTTGATGCCATCGGCAGTTGATTCGCTCGACATGGACCGATCCGGAAAACAGCACTTCAGGGTGTCCGACGATTTGTTTCGGACGGAAAACCGTTGTCGAGGTCCGAACTGCCGCGGACTCGCGTCAGGATGACGCCCAGGCGAGTCCACCGTTCACTTGAATTCTCGCTGAAACTCGGGCTGAGCCCTCGAATCCTGACTGTTTTGAATCCTGACTGTGAGGAGTCCCAGGGGACCCCTGTCAGTAAACCAGCCGGTGAATAAAACAGCCCGTGAATCCCGTCAGCGACGCCAGCCAGATCTTAACGTTCGCGGAACACGATACGACCACGATTCAGGTCGTACGGCGAGACTTCCACGATCACGTGATCTCCCGGCACGATACGGATGAAGTGCTTCCGCATCTTTCCCGCCACATGAGCCAGCACCATGTGACCATTTGTCAATTTCACGCGAAACTGCGTGTTCGCCAGCGCCTCTACCACATCTCCTTCGACGTCAATGGCCTCTTCTTTGGGCATACCGCTTGGTCTCTTCTTTCATCAATAACATGAGGTGTTTTTGCAACCCAAAAATCGACTTCCGATATTTTGGGGCGCGGGGATTATAGCGACCCCGTATCAGCAACGCCAAGACTTATCCGATTTCCGAAGGAAAGTTCACAGATTTGCCCCGTTTGATTCGCTTGAGTCACCCCAGACAGATTGGCATAATTTCCCCCCACATCCTGTCTTCAGCGTTCTGCCAAGTCTTCCAGAGAGTTCACTCATGATCTCCATTGATGACGCTTACGTTGATTCGGCCGCCCCCAATTCTGATGCAGCCAAGAATGGTCGCGGCCTGGTGGTCAAAAACAAGTTTCAGAAACTCTCGATTTCTGAAGACTCCACCATCATTTTCGGAGAATGTCAGGGAAGCGGTAAAGATCCCTACAAATGCTCCTGCGACTTCCAGCGCCCCGAAGCGCCGACTCATCGCTGCAGTTGTCCCAGCCGCCAGTTTCCCTGTAAGCACTGCCTGGGGTTAATGTACGCTTACGCTCAGGGGAAAAAGTTTACCACGGCCGACGTTCCCGAAGATCTGCAGGGAAAACGTGAAAAGCTGCAGGCTCGCGTTGAGAAAAAGGTGGTCGAAGCTGACAAACCGAAAGTTGTCGACAAAGCGGCCCTGGCCAAGAAGGTCCAGGCTCAACTGAAGGGAATCGATCTGCTCGAAAAGCTGACCTTCGATCTGGTTCGCCTGGGGATTGGCAATATGAACGCCAAGTCCGCCAGTGAAATCGAAGCCCAGGCCAAGCAGTTGGGTAACGCCTACCTTCCCGGAGCCCAGGCAGCGTTGCACAACTACACAAAGCTGTTCGCCAGCGAAGATGGCACGGTCGAAGATGTCCCGGCCAGTAAACGCGAAGCGATTTTCAGTGAGTCCCTCGATCAACTGGGACGACTGCACACGCTCGTCAAACAGGGGCGAAGTTACCTGCAGCGACGGCTGGAAGATTCCGAACTGAAGCCGGAAACGGAATCCAGCATCGCCGCCTGGCTGGGACACGCCTGGCAATTGCGAGAACTGAAAGATGCCGCACTCGTTGAATCCGATGTGGAACTGGTGCAACTCGCCTTCAACTCGCACGATGATGTCGCCCGGCGCGAATTCGTTGACACGGGAATCTGGATGTCATTGAATTCCGGAAAAATCCGGATCACCCAGACATTCCG
>Ga0194055_10001412_pt1 | contig 19610 bp, 18 predicted proteins | sample SepL449m_MetaG_FD_155482 | JGI IMG/M metagenome (GOLD analysis project Ga0194055, IMG submission 155482) | Anoxic zone freshwater microbial communities from boreal shield lake in IISD Experimental Lakes Area, Ontario, Canada - Sep2016-L442-9m | ecosystem: Environmental > Aquatic > Freshwater >...
ACGCCGCGACTGCACCACTTTGTTGATCAGAGAAAGGCTCAAGCGAAGCGGCCCAGATTCAGGCACGCCGTTGATCTTGCGTGCGCGAAGAACAAATCGTCTCGACTTGGAATCCGCCAGCAGCACAAACCCTCGTTCGACCTGAGGAAAAAGAACAAACAAACTATCGAGTAACCGTGGCAGCACCTCCTCAAGCGAGAGCAATGCGCCGATCGCCCGACCAATATCCCGCGCAGCTTGAAGCTTTGCCGGGACATGCACCTCCATCTCCTCGTACCCCTTGGGCCGGACTCCAGCGATATCAATCTGTGATAGGATCAGGGAATCGCCACGCTCTGAATCGATAATATCGTCGAGCAAAACGTGCCCCCGCAACACGCCCTCCGGCGACACTGTATCCTCACCAACAGCCACTCCGCTCGAACGGGCTGGGCTCTGCGACGAAAAGAGCATGCGCTGATCACAAATCAGCACCTCATCTCCCTCTGTGAGTTGCTGTCTGCCAGTGACCAAACGGCCGTTGACCGTCGTGCCGTTTCGGCTGCGCAGGTCCTCGACGCATACGGTGTCTCCGTCGACAGACACTGCGGCGTGCTGACGGCTCACCGCCGATGCGTCGACCACAATGTCGCAGGCCGGATGCCGGCCAATGACCATTCGCTTTTTTGCAATACGAATCCGTTCCCCAGCGCGGGCGCCCGTTCTGAACTCAATATAATAGTTGGAAAAACAATCTGACACCGGACGCTCGCTCGTGATGACTGGTTGCTCGTGGCTGTTCTGGTCGTATCACTCGTCGGGAATTTGCCTACGGCCCCACCAACGACCGGAATTGCCTCGCAACGGACCAGGAGGTACGCTCAGTGAGCCTCATTCAACGCACTGGACTTTTCAACATCATACAACCCCACACTTGATCTATCCTAGACGCATAGCTTTTTTCGTTTTTTGTTTTTTGGGGAATTGTGTAACGGTAGCACGACTGGCTCTGAACCAGTTAGTCTAGGTTCGAATCCTAGTTCCCCAACTTCATTTTTTGCCTATTTTATAATGCTCAAACGCACCTAGCAAAGAAATCGTTGAAATGCCAAAAACGCTCGGCGCTACCACGGTGCTACCGCAGGACCGATTTCGTCCTTGCGAATACTGAACCGATTGTCGGTGCTCTCGGAGTGGTTCCCGGTGATGGTGTCGGCGAGAGTCGCCGCCCGATTCCCAGAAATCCCAAGCCCGTTCGGAGCGTGTTTCGCAGAAAAAAATGGCTGTTTTATGCCATCGGCAGGGCAGGGGGGTGGGATGTTGCGTCGTATTTTAGGTTGTTCCAGCAACCCACCCCGTGCTCAAGCAAAGAGACGGCTCGAGAGCCGTTCAAATAGGGTTTTGCCAAACTTTGCGAGCGATGCGCGCACAATCTGGTTTGTCATTTTCCAAAGCAACGTTCCTTTTTTATCGCCCAACCGCCTGCTGCCTCGTCGCCTTGCGCTCGCGGCCACCAGATTCTCTCACTGAAAGTGGTGGCGTTTAAGGGGGGCAGGTCACTTTCGGACCGTTGAAAGCCGGCGGTTCGTCCAGGCTTTCGAGTAGCAGACGAACAGGTTCGCCATTTGCTTCCACGTCCGGCAGTGTGGCTTCCAATGGTTCTCCACGGCATGATCGAGGACCTCGCCGAACGTCGGGTCTTTCCGGTCGGGGAGTCGCTTGGTTCGCCACTCGGCATTTGGGTCCCGTCCCTCGGCGATCGCCCCTGCGAACCTCGCCACAAGCCCCCGAGCCTCTTCGGGGGTAGCTTCCAATCCGCACCCTCTGCGGTCGTCCGGCGATTTTCCTGTAGAGATAGAACGTCCTTGAGCCGGCAGGGGTCAGCACAATGCAGACACCCCGCAGCCCGTCGTCGAACACAACGGTTCTGGCCGGACCCGTTGGAACCGGTATGATGAAGGGCGTTCGCTTGGTTAGCCGCCGTTTTTCTGGCTGGTTTTCCTTTGAACTGTGCTTTGTTTTTTGGTCGTCCTCACAAAACACCATTTTTTACGATGCCAAAACGCTCAAAACTGCCGGTGCTACTTTGGTGCTACCGCAGGAGTCAACTCGCGTCAATCTCGGTAGCACCGAAGCTACCGAGATATCGAGATTTTTGCATTGCTAGCCAACAGAAATCAAGAAAAAGGCTCAGTCAGTCTCACCCCCTAAAAGCGACTCTGAACGAGTTAGTTTAGGTTCGAATCCTAGTTCGCCAACTTGACTCCCCAATTTCGTTCCCCAACTTTCCAACGCTCGTGTAGGTTCCGAAGTCGTTGCGTCTGCTTATGGCCGAGCCACCCGTTTCACTTCCGATGCCCACCAGCGAACATCGGGTTTTGCTGATCGACGACCAGCGAATGATTGGTGAGGCCGTGCGACGCATGCTCGCCGGCCAACCAGACATGGTTTTTGAGTTCTGCCGCGAGGCCAATCTGGCCTTTGATGTGGCAATCGCTTTTAGACCCACTGTCATCCTGCAAGACCTCGTGATGCCCGGCATCAGCGGCTTGGATATGGTGCGACGATTCCGCGGCGTCCCGGCCACCGCGAATGTCCCAATCATCGTGCTTTCGGCAATGGAGGAGGCTGTCGTCAAAGCTCAACTCTTCGAGTCGGGGGCCAGTGACTATCTCGTAAAACTGCCGGATCAGATTGAACTCATTGCACGGATCCGCGTTCATTCGGACGGTTTCCATCGACTGCTTGAACGGAATGCCGCTTTTGCAGCGCTCGAGCAATCGCTCGTTGACCTCAAACACGAGCAGGAAAAATCTGAGCGACTGCTTCTCAATATCCTACCGGAGAAGATTGCTGAACGGCTTAAAAATGGCCAGGCCACGATCGCGGAAAGCTTTCCTTGCGCGACAGTCATGTTTGTGGACCTCTGTGGTTTTACGGAGTTTTCACAGCGTGTTGACGCGCAGCATCTGGTTTCGATGCTGGATGAGATTTTCTCAACATTCGACCAGTTAGCGCGCATTCACGGCGTCGAGAAAATTAAGACGATCGGCGATGCCTACATGGCGGTTGCCGGCATACCCGTGGCTCGCCACGACCATGCTGAGGCCGTTGCGGCAATGGCACTCGGAATGCTCAAATCGTTTCGTGGCGTGATGCAAAGCCGAGACCTTTCCCTTGAAGTGCGGATCGGCATCCACTCTGGGCCCGTGGTTGCCGGAGTGATCGGTCGGCATAAGTTCACCTACGATCTCTGGGGCGACACCGTCAACCTCGCCAGCCGCATGGAGTCGCACGGTGAACCATCCCGGATTCATATTTCGCAGGCCACCCGCGATCTCCTCAAAGACACATTTCAGTTCGCCGATCGGGGCGAAATCACAGTCAAGGGCAAGGGCACCATGCACACATGGTTCCTGCTTGGCAAGACGTAATTTCGTCTTAATGCCAACGCTTGAGCCAACCGCGGCGGTAGAAAAAAGCAATCATACCAACGGTTGTTATTGCCATGAGGGCCATCGCTACCGGGGCTCCGTAGCGGTAGGAAAGCAGCGGCATGTTCCATGGGGAGTTGGTGTCAAAATTCATCCCGTAGTAGCCGGTAATAAATGTGAGCGGCATAAAAATCGTTGCGATCACGGCAAGCACCTTCATCACGTCGTTCATGCGATTGTTGAGGCTCGCCAGATAGATGTCTCGCAGGTCGCTGCTGATCTCGCGATAACTCTCCATGAGGTCCAGCAACTCCATAGCGTGGTCGTAGGAATCGCGAAAATGAGCACGGGCCAGATCGCCCACCAGCGGGGTTGGCTCTCGGCCCAACGTGTGAAGCAAATCGCGAGTCGGCCAGAGCGCCCGCCTGAGCGTCATGAGATCGTTGCGCACGTCGTGAATCCGCACAAGTGACTCACGAGAAGGGTTGTTCATAGCCTCTTCTTCGGTCGCTTCAAGCCGATCGCTCAACTGCTCAAGCACTGGAAAATAGCCATCGATTACCACATCAAACAGAATCGCGCACAGCGTGTCGGCACCGCCGTGGCTGATCCGCGTGCGGCCTTGCCGGATCCTTTGACGCACGCCCGCAAACCCATCAATCGCGAGCCGCTCCCGAAAAGTAATCACATAGCGGTCGCCCAAGAAAATGCAGACTGGGTCAGTGACGATTGCCTCGGACTCAGATCGTGCCATGCGGGCAGCGATCAAAACCTGGTGCCCAAACACCTCAACTTTTGGGCGCTCGTCAGGCGTCACGGCATCTTCAAGAGCCAATGCGCTGATGTCAAACACGCTGCCGACCATGCGAATCGTTTCGGCATCTTCCAAACCCTCAATGTCGATCCAGACCACGGGCCACTTCTCGCGAGCAACCGTCAACTCTTCTGGTCGCAGCACCGTTGATTCCGCCCACGCTTCGCCGTCACAGGCAATCATCCGCAGGATGGATGGACCTGCCACGCTGGCGGCGCCAGCTGCAATGCCATGCTCCGGCTGCCGGTTCCGCCGGCGACGACTGCGTCTGCGATTCGACATGGATACCGCCTTCATGCGGGATACGTGAATGAGAGTTGATCACGATACCAGCGGAGCCGCATGGGGGTCGACCCCGCTGGTCAGAGAACACCAGAGACCATAGGCTGCTGCCATGATCCGTGCCCCTGATCCTTCCCCGATTGGCGATGCCTTGGCGTGGGCCGCTCGCATCATGGCTATTGGCATAGTGATGTTTGTGCCCGGAGTGATTGGCACCTGGCTGGACAAACGCTATGAGCTTGGATTCCTCGGGCCGGCTTTTTTTTTACTCGGGCTCTCAGCATCGCTCATATGGCTCGTGAAAATAGGGGGGAATTCAAAAAATCGGCGGAGCGGTTAGGATACTCGTCGTTCGTACGTCCACACCAACCGGAACTCCCTTCAACACAGTCAAAAATTGATCCTCACAAATTGACCCACATTGATCCCAAGGATTCGCCAGATTGTGTGTGCCGCCCCTAGGTTTCTCAACCAGAATTTCTGGACCGTGGTTGAATCATCCCGTGCACGGTCGACGCTGCTGGGAGGTTGCACGCTGCTGTTGGTCTGGGGGGCTGCCGTGGCGGTGGCCCTGTCTCTCGACGACGGACGCCCTCTCTGGCGAGAGTCTGTCGCATTCGCCGCTGGTACGTGCCTGATTGGATCTCTCGGCGGCTGGTGTACAACGCGTTTCTTCGTGGGCAGCCCATCCCTCGCTGTGGCAGGAGCAATGGCTGGCCTGTTGCTGCGCATGATGATTCCTTTAGCCGCCTTAGCGTGGCTGCAAACGCGGGGCACTTTTCTGGCATTGGCTGGTGCCGGTGGCCTGCTGACGGCATTGTATCTCACACTCCTTGCCACAGACATTCTTCTGCACATCATGATGTCGCCGGCAATCGCTGAGCGTTTGAGAACCGTAGAACAAAACAAACCGCTATAGTGCTGATCTCTTTTTCTGCCAGAACACTTTCACGACCACACGACTCGCCGAGGAGCTTTTGATGTCAGCGAATCCCATCTATCACTTGAAAGACTGCTACTTCTTCGAAGTGCCCAAAGCACTTTGGCGGCAGGGCTATCAAACACTCAATGACGTGCCGGAGTTTTTGCGAGTGGGACATCCCGACATTTCTGAAGTGCAGGCGTTTAACCGCGCGATGGATGGGAAAATCCTCATTCCACAACCGTTTGCTGAACTGGAAAGCCTCTACGCGGTGAAGGCGGGCTCCGGCTTTGGAATCTCCAAATACATGGTTTTAGAACTCCTTGTGGCCGCCGTGATGCTGGTGCTGTTTGCATGGGTTGCGTCGCGATTGCGGTCGGGCGCAGCCCCCAAAGGCAGGTTGTTGAATCTCTTTGAGTCAATGCTCGTGTTTGTGCGAGACACAATTGCTCGACCGGCCATCGATGATCCGCACCCTCATGCCGACGCCCACGGCCGCATGCACCACGGTGGAGACACCTTCGTGCCCCTACTATGGACGCTCTTTTTCTTTATTCTGGGTTGCAACCTGCTCGGGATGGTGCCGTGGGCCGGGTCGCCAACCGCATCGTTTTCCGTCACTTTAGCACTTGCCGGCGTGGCATTCGGCTCAGTGGTGCTCGCTGGCATGCGGAAATTTGGTGTGCTTGGATTCTTTACCCATCAGGTGCCTTCGATGGAACTGCCGCTCTATCTCAGCCCGCTCAAAGTCCTGATTTTCCTCATCGAAATTGGTGGGCTTTTGATCAAGCACGTCATTCTGGCTGTGCGGTTGCTCGCCAACATGGTAGCCGGCCATCTGGTGCTTCTGGGCATCATGGGGTTGATTACAACCGCGGCCACTGCCTCAACCGGCATGTGGGCTACCGTGACGGGGATCAGCGTCGTGAGCGCCACGCTCTTTAGCGTGCTGGAACTGTTTGTAGCGTTCTTACAGGCCTATATTTTCACATTTCTCTCGGCCTTGTTTATCGGAGCATCCGTCCAGCACCACTAGGCTTCAAACCCGCGTCGGCCGCCGCCGCAATCCCGTTGAAACGCCAAGGAATGCCCGATCCTTGCGGCCAGAATGGCAAAAAACTCGGAGTCCGAAAGCTACCCTTCAAAATCGCAAGGAATTTCGTAGAACTTTGATCCCCCATGTGATTCGCATCTGCTCACCGCTGGCACGTGCTGCTTCAACTCAACTTTGCCAACCTTTTTCATCTCGTTAGAACCCGCTACAACTTTTTCGTTTTTTGTTTCCAACCCATACCGGGGTTCATCCCCGGATCCTCGTTTTGCAAGGAGATTCATCCCGTGAAGATTCGATCAACTGTTTCTACTCGTACGTTCAGCACTTTGGCTGCCATCGTTGTCACGCTGGTATGCGCCAACGTTGCCACCGCTCAGGAGGCCTCTGCCGCCGGACGTTCGCTCATCGACCTGACACCGTTTTTTGGCGTTGGTCTCGCTGTGATCGGCGCTGCGATGGGAATTGGCAAATTGGCGGCCTCGGCCTATGAGAGCATGGCCCGGCAACCGGAAATCGCGGGTACGATTCAAACCGCCATGATTATCGCCGCTGCTTTGATCGAGGGATTCACGTTCTACGCCTTGTTTATTTGCTCGCAGAAATAATTCCTATGTTCGAGCGGCAGTGTGGGACGGTTTCAATCAGACTGAACCGCTTCCCTCACCGCCGCCCTCGACGCTTTTTTTACGTATTCCTCCGGAGAGTTGTCGTGAACCGCGTTTCTTCTCATCGCTTCGCTGCCACCGCACGGCCACTGGTCGTTGCAGGCATTCTTCTGGCGGCCATGGTTGTTGGGCTTGCCACGTCGGTATCTTCTGTGGGCTTCGCGGCGGAAGGCCACGCTGACGGCAATCATGTCGAAATCGGGCACAACCCGCCGGCTGGCATGAAGGTAGCCGACTTTGAAAGCCCGGCTGAATTCCGGAGAGATTTGGCGATCTGGTCGGTGGCTGTATTTCTCCTGCTCTTGGGCTTGCTGACAAAGTTTGCATGGAAGCCGATCATGCAGGGCCTCGAGAAGCGAGAGCAGGGGATTGCTGACCTGATTGCCACCACACAGGCAGCCAATGAGGACGCGCGTCAGATGCTTGCGTCGTACGAGCGACGGTTGGCAGTGGCTTCCGACGAGGTCCGAGGCATGCTGGATGAGGCCCGTCGCGATGCCGACGTCACGCGTCAGGCGATCATCGCCGAGGCTCGCAAAGCGGCCGAAGAGGAGCAGGCACGAGCCAAGCAGGCAATCGGCCTCGCTCGCGACGATGCGCTCTCGCAAATTGCCGAAAAGGCTGGTGATTTAGCGGTCGAAGTGGCGGGCAAGTTTCTCCGGGAAAAACTCGGCAAAGACGATCACGCCCGACTCGTGCGAGATTCAATCGCAAGCGTGAGCGCCAAGCACAGCATGAACTGAATACGAACCACTCGACACGCACTACCAGCACACGCATATCCGATCAACAATGACTCCCACCAGCCATTCCCCCGCCGCCGATGCCCCTCCCGCGCACTCGCCCGCCGACAACTCACCAGGAGCCCTCAAGCTGGCCAAGGTCTATGCGCAGGCAATCATCGAGGCGGCTGAAAAAAAACAGTGCCGAAGCGCGGTGCTGGCTGAACTCCGAGCAATCGTCCACAACGTACTGCCGAAAGTGCCTGCCGCTGGCGCAGTCTTTGCCTCGCCGAGGGTCACTCTCGAAGAAAAAGCTGCAATCATCGAAAGAATCTGTGCTGGAAAAGTGCTGCCCACCACGCTCCACTCGCTCCACGTGCTCGCTCGTCATGGCCGGTTAGGCATGCTGAAGGAAGTTGTTGCCGCCGCTGAACAACTCGCGAACGAACGCGAAGGGCACAAGGCAGCGACGTTCACAACGGCTCTGGCGCTCGACTCAGATGAGCAAGGGCGCGTAGTCACTGAGATTGAGCAGGCCCTCGGCGTGTCGCTTGCCCCCACGTTCATCGTCAATCCTGACGTTCTAGGCGGACTCGTCGTCCGCATTGCAGACACTGTCTATGACCATTCCATCGCCACCAGCCTTGTACGGCTTGGCGACCGCTTGAAGCAGAGGAGTATTTATGAAATTCAACACAGACGAGATCGCCTCGGTACTGCGTGAGGAAATCGACCGCTACGAGTCGAGCATTGACGTCCGCGAAGTTGGGCGTGTGCTTGAAGTGGGCGACGGTATTGCGCGCGTATGGGGCATGTCTGGGGTGATGGCCGGCGAAATGGTGAAGTTCCCCAGCGGGGTGATTGGCCTAGCGTTCAACCTCGAGGAAAACTCCGTCGGCGTGATCATTCTGGGCGATTACCTGAAGGTCAAAGAGGGCGACGAGGTGCGTAGCACTGGGCAACTCTTGAGCGTGCCGGTGGGCGATGCCGTGATTGGCCGGGTTCTCGATCCATTGGGCAATCCGCTTGACGGCAAGGGCCCTGTTGTGACGAGCGATCGCCGCCCAGTTGAAACGCTTGCTCCGGGCGTGGCCGAACGGGCCCCCGTGAGAGAGCCCCTCCAAACAGGCATTAAGGCAATCGACGCAATGACGCCGATCGGACGCGGTCAACGTGAACTCATCATCGGCGACCGCAAGACCGGCAAAACAGCGATCGGTATCGACGCGATCATCAATCAGAAGTCCAGCGGCGTGAAGTGCTTCTACGTGGCTATCGGCCAAAAAGACTCGTCTGTGGCCGTGGTCATCGACATTCTGCGTCGGCACGGCGCCATGGACTACACCACCGTGATCGTCTCTGGGGCCAGCACACCTGCTCCGCTGCAATACATTGCCCCCTACTCAGGCACGGCGATGGCCGAATATTTTATGTACAAGGGCGAACACGCATTAGTCGTGTACGACGATCTCTCCAAGCAGGCGGTGGCCTACCGGCAGCTTTCGCTTTTGATGCGTCGACCCCCTGGTCGTGAGGCATACCCAGGCGACGTGTTTTATGCCCATAGCCGATTACTGGAGCGGTCGTCGAAGCTCTCGGCAGAAAAGGGTGGCGGATCGCTCACCGCGCTGCCGATCATCGAAACGCTCGAAGGCGAGGTCTCTGCGTATATCCCAACCAACGTCATCTCGATCACCGACGGCCAGATCTATCTTCAGCCCGACCTCTTCTTTGCAGGCCAACGGCCTGCCATGAACGTTGGCATTTCGGTCTCTCGCGTAGGTGGTGCTGCCCAAACCAAAGCCATGAAAAAGGTGGCCGGTGGGCTGCGACTCGACCTGGCCAGCTTTCGCGAACTTGAGGCCTTTGCCCAACTTGGCACAGACCTTGATGCGGCGACGCAACTGCGGCTTGATCGCGGCTACCGAATGGTGGAACTCCTCAAGCAGGGGCAATATCAGCCGATGGAAATGGTCGATCAGGTGCTCAGCATCTACGCCGGCACACGAGGCCATCTCGACACCGTGAAGCGGGAAGATGTGGCCGCATGGGAAAAAGAGTTTCTTGTCTTCGTGCGAGATCAGGTGCCGGAACTCCGCGCCACGATTGAATCAACGCAGTCGCTCGACGACGAATCAACTCGCGAATTGGAAGCTGCCATCGCTGAGTTTAAGCGGCAGTGGGCGGCAAAAGGTGCAGACGACAAGCGTCCTGCTCTCGCCGTAGCCCGGTAGTTCTTACGGTCGTAGTTGAGTTGAGCCAACGCATTCCACTCCAAACAAGATAGCCATGGCAAAAGCACGAGCACTCGATCGACGACGACGTTCCGTCAGGAATATCCGTAAGATCACTCGCACGATGGAACTGATTGCCACAGCCCGATTCAAGAAGGCGATGGATCGCTCCGTTGCTGCCCGCGACTACACCACGCGGCTCACGAAGATGCTTGAAGATATTGCGGGCGACGGAGCTGGAATCGTTCACCCACTCCTCGACGTGCGGCCAACAAAGAAAGCGGCCGTGTTGATCCTCAGCGGCAACCGTGGCCTCTGTGGCGGCTACAATTCAAACGCTGTGCGGCAAGGCTTGGCGATCCTCGGCCAATGGCGCAGCGAGCACGTTGAATCGCATGTGACCGTGTCCGGCAAGCGGGGCATTTCATCGCTCAAGTTTCGTGGCATCGACATGGCGGAGCGTTATACAACCTTCGACGATAAGCCCAGCTTTGAGGCGGTGGCCCCCATCGGTCGGGCCTATCTGGCCGCCTACGCCTCTGGTGCGATTGATCGGCTGGATGTTGTCTACACCAGATTCGATAGCATTGCCCGACAGACCACCATGACGGAAATGCTTCTGCCGCTGAAGCCTCCAGAGGCTTGCGTTGCCTCTGGCACGATCCCTCGGGCAAGGCTCGCCTCGCAGGAATACGAGTTCTATCCCTCGGCCGAGAGCATTCTGGAGGAAATCCTGCCAGCCAGCTTCCTTTCACGACTGTTTAAATGTTTTCTGGATGCGGCCGTGAGCGAGCAGGTGGCCCGAATGGTGGCCATGAAGGCGGCCAGCGAAAACGCCGGGAGTCTGATCAAAAATCTCTCTCGCCGGTACAACCGCGCCCGACAGTCGCAAATCACAGGCGAAATTATGGAGATTCTTGGCGGCGTCGAGGCCCTCAAGGACGCATGATTCGAGATGAATGGCTTTCGATTTACTTTTGATTGACTTTTTCAAACGTTTACCACTTCTGATTGGCAACCAACTTTTACCCGGCACGCACAGCAAAAGGCACTAGGAATAGCATGGCTACTGCAACAAAGGCTCCCAAGGCCTCTGGCAAGAATGTAGGACACGTTACGCAGGTCATCGGCTCGACGTTCGATGTCGAATTTTCCGAAGACAGCATCCCGGCGATTTACAACGCCGTTCGCATTGAGTCGCACAAGAAGGGCATCGTGCTCAATCTCGTGGGCGAGGTGCAGCAGCACTTAGGCGGTGGCAAGGTGCGGTGCGTGGCCCTCGGTAGCACCGACGGACTCATTCGCGGTGAGGATGTCGTCGACACGGGGGCCCCGTTGAGCGTGCCTGTGGGTCCAGCCACTCTGGGTCGAGTTTTCAATCTGCTGGGCGAACCGATCGACAACAGGGGCCCTGTGGCGTCCACGGAACGATGGTCGATTCACCGGGATCCCCCACCAGTCACGGAACTCTCAACTCGAACGGAACTCTTTGAAACCGGCATTAAAGTCATCGATCTCCTGACGCCGTTTGTGCGAGGTGGCAAGGCAGGGTTATTCGGCGGTGCAGGCCTTGGCAAGACGGTGATCCTAACCGAATTAATTGCTCGCATCGCAAGTGCTCACGGTGGCAATTCAGTCTTTGCCGGTGTTGGCGAGCGCACGCGGGAAGGGACCGATTTGTGGCTGGAAATGCAGGAGGCCAAGATCGGCGACACAGGCCGCAGCGTTATCGAGCAAACGTGCATGGTCTTTGGGCAAATGAATGAGCCACCGGGAGCCCGTCTCCGCGTTGCATTGTCAGCCCTCACCATGGCCGAGTATTTTCGAGATACAACCGGCACAGACACGCTCCTCTTTGTAGACAACATCTTCCGATTCTCGCAGGCGGGCAGCGAGGTGAGCGCACTCCTGGGCCGGATGCCCAGTGCGGTGGGCTATCAGCCCACGTTGGCCACGGAGATGGGCGCCCTGCAGGAGCGGATCACAAGCACATCCAAGGGAGCCATCACATCGGTGCAGGCTGTCTATGTGCCAGCCGACGATCCCACCGATCCGGCCCCGGCCACGGCGTTCGGCAATTTGGATGCGTTTCTCTATCTGGAGCGTTCGATCTCAGAAAAGGGAATTTACCCGGCGGTCGATCCGCTGGCATCGTCAAGCAGGATTCTGGATCCGCAGTACGTCGGTGAGCGTCACTACAAGATCGCTCGCCGCGTGCAACGCACGCTTCAGCGTTACCGTGAACTTCAGGATATCATTGCGATTCTGGGCGTTGACGAATTGTCCGAAGAAGACAAACTCGTTGTGCACAGGGCCCGTCGAATGGAGCGATTCCTCTCTCAGCCATTTCTCGTGGCTGAGGTTTTTACGGGCAAACCAGGCGAGATCACGAGCCTCGCCGACACGATCCGCTCTTTTGAGGAAATCGCTGACGGCAAATGGGACCACCTGCCAGAACCGGCGTTCATGTATGTTGGTACTATTGAACAGGCTGAGGAACAGGCCAAGAAGTTGGCTGCCAAGAGTTAGAGACCATGAGCGACCCGCAACAGCACGAAGGCTCCGAGCATGCCAAGCCCTCCGGTTTGGTGCGTTGCGTGATTGTCACTCCGGAGTCGACGATTCTGGATACGCTGGCGCGGTCGGTGTCGCTGCCTCTGTTTGACGGCCAGCGTGGCGTGGCTCGTGGGCATGCTCCGTTTATAGGACGGCTAGGTGCCGGTGAAATGCGTATTGTGGGGGAGCAGGGCATGGCCGATAACGCCGTGCGTCGAATCTTTGTGGAAGGTGGTTTTGTCGAGGCAGGACACGACACGGTAACTGTCATTACGCACCGGGCTTTTCCCGCAAACGGAATCAACATCCCGCAGGCTCGGGAAGAACTGGAGCGATTGCGGACTTCAAGAGCAACCGGCGACGAAGCCATCGCGGCCAAGATGCACGCGGAAGAAGTTGCCAGGGCCATGCTCCGCGCTGCCGAACACACGCATTGATTCCTCACACGTTTTGCACGTGAATCGCGACGGGGTCGCCCTCCAGAGTCGCTCACCCCATCTCGGTATGAAATGGATAAACAATGGCCCGTTTCCATCGATTTGATCGCCTCCGATCCATTCTCGCTTGGAGCTTGGCGATCCTATCGGCTCTGAATCGTTTTGCCGTTACGTTAGCCGACGCGCAGCCGCCGCGTCCTCCCAACATCGTAATCCTCGTGGCTGACGATCTTGGCATCAACGATCTTGGATGCTACGGCAGAGCGGACCATCACACGCCCATGATCGATGCACTCGCCGCCCAGGGCGTGCGATTTCTATCGGCCTCAAGCAATGCCTCGGTCTGCTCGCCATCTCGCGCGGCGATCCTCACTGGCCAGCACTCAGCGAGGCTCAGTCTGACTACGTTCCTACCCGGCCGCATTGACCGCAGTTCGCATCGACTGCTGTCGCCTGTCATCAATCAACACCTGCCGGATGGCGTCAAGACTCTGGCCGATCTTCTCAAACCCGTCGGTTATCGGAGTACGTGTATCGGCAAATGGCATCTGGGACACACCGGTCACGGCCCCACTGACCATGGATTCGACAGCGCTTTTCCAGGCACGTCCAATCCTGGCGCCGAATCGGCAGACGGGGGCAAGGGCGAACTCGGACAGTCTGCCGCCGCCGTGCAGTGGATTGAGACGCATGCCGATTCGCACGCGCACGAACCATTTTTCCTCTATGTCGCGTTTGACAATCCACACATCCCGCTGGCGGCTTCACAAAAACTGATCGACGCAAACTCGAAGGCGTTTCATCCACGCTATGCAGCCATGATCGAGTCGCTTGATACGGCTGTCGGGCAAATCCTCAACGCCCTTGAACGCCGCAGCCTGATCACCGACACACTGGTTGTCTTTACTTCTGATAATGGTGGACTGCATGTGCCTGAGGGAAACGACCCACCGCCCACGTTCAACGCCCCTTTTCGAGCGGGCAAGGGATTTTTATTCGAAGGTGGTATCCGCGTGCCACTCATTGCTCGCCTTCCCACACGGTGCACACCGGGCCTCGTGATCTCGACTCCAGTGGTTCTTGGGGACCTCGCGCCCACGCTGTGCCACCTCGCTGGAGTACCCGCGCCAGCGCCCTGCGATTTCCAAGACATCTTGCCACTGCTCACACAGGCAGGCCCTTTCGTTGCGCCCTCTAGGCCTCTCTTCTGGCACCAACCGCATTACACGAATCAGGGCGGGCGGCCCGCAGGCGCGATTCGGGAGGGCGACTGGAAACTAATCGAACACTTCGAAGACGGACGGCTCGAGCTTTTTGACCTCTCGCAGGATCCGGGTGAGCAGAATGAATTAAGCCGTACCGACCCCGCTCGCACAGCTGCCATGCGTGGTCGGCTTGAGTCATGGCGACGGGACGTGGGGGCACGGGGCATGCTCGCTAACCCACATTTTGATTCGGCAGCATGGGCTGCCTGCTATGTGGTCACAGACCTATCCCACCTCAAGGCTTCCAAAACTGCCGACATGATGGCCCCGCCACTAGCCGCCTGGCGAGCAGCGATGGGAGATCGATCGAATGGAAAGCACACCAGCAGCAACAACTTCATCGTGCTTGAGGCCAAAGATGCCACGATCGTCGGTGAAAAGCTGCGGTACGAAAGTGCTCCTGCGAAAGACACGCTGGGCTACTGGGTCAATCCGGCCGATACCGCATCGTGGGATGTAACGCTCCTGTCGCCTGGTCGGTACCGGGTGAGCGTGCTGCAGGGCTGCGGAGAGGGAAACGGCGGATCAACGGTGGAACTGGCAATTGAAAATGGCGTACACGAGCCATCTCGGCTTGAATTCACCGTGGAGGAGACCGGTCACTTTCAGCGATTTGTGCCTCGCGATGTAGGGGAACTTGCGATTGGAGCCGGCCGGAACAGGTTGATTGTTCGGCCAATCGCCAAGAAGGCAGCCGCCGTGATGGACGTGCGGCGCATGACGCTGGAACGCATCCAATAACATCGCCATGTGTTGGCCGATCGCACAGCAAGGTGATGCGGCGCATGGTGCGGCAAAGCCCGTGCGATTAGATTTGATAGTCGCTCTCAGGCGATTGGACTTCGCCGCGCATGCGGAGCTTTGGGCGTTCGAGCACAACGGTTGTATGCGGATCGACACTGCGAGTCAGCCACACATTGCTGCCAATCACAGAATCGTGGCCAATACGTGTTGTGCCGCCCAAAACCGTGGCGTTGGCATAGATCACAACCCGATCCTCGATGGTCGGATGCCGCTTGGTGCCTCGCACAAGGTTGCCATCGCCGTCAGTCTGAAACGAAACCGCGCCGAGCGTCACGCCCTGATAAAGCTTCACATGGCTGCCGATCTCGCAGGTTTCGCCGATGACAACACCGGTGCCGTGATCGATAAAAAAGTGATTGCCGATCGTGGCACCTGGATGGATATCGATGCCCGTTCGCGAGTGCGACCATTCCGCCATCATGCGAGGAATGAGCGGCACCTGAAGCTGGTGCAGGAGATGCGCCAGCCGATGAATTGTGACGGCCTCGAGCCCGGGATAGCAAAAGATGACTTCGTCAAGCGTGCGCACGGCAGGGTCACCGTCGTAGGCGGCCTGCACATCGGCAGCAAGAATTTTCCGCAGATCCGGGATTTGCTCCAAAAACTCGACGGCCTTCGCTTGGCCAAGCGCCTCGAAGTCGCTCTCCTCGACGCAGTGCGTGAGTGCTTCGGACATCCCGTGCGAAACATTGTGGCTTACTCCGACCGCATGACTAGCATGGCTATGCCGCAGTGCCCGGCCGATCTGCACAGTGAGTTTATCGTGCAAACCGTCTACGAGATCACCTACATGGTAGGTGACATTCCCCATGTGTAAATTTTCCCGCCGGCGATAGCCGGGGTAGAGGATCTCTTTTAAGTCCTCGCACACTGCGACAATCGACTCGTAGTTCGGTAACGGGCAATGGCCGAGATAGTGAATTGTAGGGACTGCTTGATACGTCTCTACGATCCGACGCGTGAGTTCGGGTAACTGCTCCTTGATGCGGACATCTGTAGCCATAGGAATGGATCGTAGAGGTGGACTGTCGGCCCAGCAAGCAAAGCACCGTGGACTCCGATAACCCCTTCAATTCGGCCCAAAAGGTCCGCATAATTGAGGGGTAAATGAATTCTTCCCCGAAATCCAGCCCCACCCGAACTCTCGGGAAGGAGGGCAGACTCTGACGGCGGCTAACTGCCCGTTCGGAAAACCTGCTCGCCGGAGGCTGCCAGAGCGTCGCCTACGCTGAGGCCGCCGTCGTAAATCGCCCGACCAACAATGCAGCCCTTGGCTCCAATTGCAGCCACTTTTCGTAGATCCTCGGCACTTGAAATGCCGCCCGACGCCACCACGGGTATCTGCACCGCAGCAATCATCTCGGCGAGAGCCGCGAGATTCGGACCCGTCAACATACCATCGGTGGCGATGTCTGTGTAGACGATACCCGCAAGAGGCAACTGCTCGTGCCGCCTAGCAACCTCCACAGCGTTCATGGCACTTGTCTCAAGCCACCCACGCACGGCCACCTTCCCATCACGCGCATCCAGCCCCAACACCATGCGACCCGGCAGGGCATGCGCCAGTTGTTCGAGCAGATGCGGCTGTTCGATTGCCACACTCCCCACGACAAGCCGCTCAACGCCAGCGGCGACATAATTCCTCGCCGTTTCAAGCAGTCGAATTCCACCACCTACCTGGCAGGGAACGCCAGCCACCGCGACCATTCGACCGATGATCGCTGCTTGGATCGGTGCCCCAGCTTTTGCACCATCCAGATCAACGATATGCAAACGCCTCGCGCCCTGCGACACAAACCGCTGCACCATCTCGATCGGATCGCTGCCAAAGACCGTTTCTCTCGCATAGTCTCCCTGCAAAAGGCGCACGCATTGCCCCCCACGGAGATCGATCGCCGGCCAGAGTTCCATTGTGTTGTCTCCTTCGAGTGGCGGCATCTTTCCGCCGCGCGTGTTTAGCCTAAAAACGTTTGCAGTAACCGCATGCCAACGGCTTGGCTCTTTTCAGGATGAAATTGCGTGGCAAAAAGCCGGCCTCGTGACACCGCCGAACAAAAACTCCCGCCATAGTCACTCGTGGCCGCTACGATCGCTGCATCGTGTGGCCGAGCACAGTAGGAATGCACAAAGTAAAAATAGTGGCCATCGCCAACCGACGGCTTTCTCGGATCGCCTTGGCACCACTCGACTGTATTCCAGCCCATGTGCGGGATCTTCATACCGGCTGGCAGTTCAAATCGGGCAACATCTCCCTTGAGAACGCCCAACCCCGAGTGGTGGCCGCCTTCCCAACCGGTTTCAAAAAGCAGTTGCAGCCCCATGCAGATTCCAAAAAAAGGCCGATCTGCTCGCAGGTGCGAGAGGATCGGCTGGACGAGTTCGCGGGCGCGCAACTGTTGCATGGCATCGCCAAAAGAACCGACGCCCGGCAGCACGAGGCGTTGGGCCTCGGCAACCACCTGCGGGCTGTCGGTAATCTGCGTATGGGCACCAAGCCGTTCAAACGCCTTCTGCACACTGCGCAGGTTACCGCTGCCGTAATCTACAATCGTTACCATACCGGTCGTCATGAACCGAGTCTAAATCGCCCAAATGCAAAGGCAACGGGCTGCGATCATCCCGGGTAAATGACACCGACGGAACGTGCCCTACCGCGGGCCACCAGATCGTTCTGGATAAATCACCAATTCTATCCGGCGATTACGCGACCTTCCCGCAGCGGTAGCGTTGGAAACTAACGGATGATTGGCACCATGCGCCACGAGAAATAATTGCCCCTGCTCCAGCGTTGTGCGAGCCGTGAGGAAATCAAACACAGCCGACGCTCTCGCCGCACTCAACTGATGGGGCGATCCCCACGAAGCATTTTGGAGGGGTTCGGTGTCTGTATGTCCTTCGATACCGACGAAGTGTCCTGGGTAAACCCGTTCCAGTTCCGTTGAAATTTGCGTCAAAATGGCCGCACCTCCAGGCAGCAGACTGGCTCCGCTGGCTTCAAAGAGTCGCTCCGACTGGATCTCCACTCGCACCACCGCGCCGTCGAGTCGCGACTCAACGCCCGGGATCGATAGCTGTGCCATTGCAGCCTGCATCGCGGCGGGGCTTTGCATCCCCAGCGGCTGCGTAGGAGGGACTCCCTTACCACCTGCGATGGGCCCTCTTCCTGCGGTCGAGCTACTAGGCATATTGGCCGTGCGATTCTGCGCTAATTGGGATGATGTGCTTGCAAGTTGATCGCGGAGCGCAGTAATTTCATCCTGCATCAACTGCGTTTCCTGCCGACTGCGAACGAGGTTCGCCTCGAGTTGGCCGCTGTCCAGATTGCTCTGGCTGAATGACGGCATGAGCGACGTCACCGGCTGAGGAAGCGTGTTGGCTGGAGCGGCAACGCCAGGCGGTGGCGTGAGGCTGATCGGGCCACTGCTAGCAGCCGTGCGAAATGGATTGTGCGTGCAGCCCACAGCCGTCGCGACACTCGCGATACCAAGAGCCAATGCTGCCGCGACAGAAAGACGCATGAACAAACTCCGGATTGATATCGCCTAGAGATGACTCTGGGTGGATGGACAATCGCAGGAAAGGGTTGGGGATCGTAGGCAACTTCAGCACGCTCGGCAAGACCGGCCGGGCATCGGCTGGTCTCATGTTTTTCCCGTGCAGGAGGCTGTTTAGGACCGTTATCCGGCAGAACAACCGCGAAACATTCGCCAGAAGTAGAGCGTGACGGCGGTGAGCAGCACGACGCCTGCGACAACCACCGCGAGCTGGAGCGGCTCCTCAAATGAAATGGCGGCGCTCGTCCAGAGCGGTCGCCAGAACACGACGACGCAGACCGTTGCTAAACACAGGCTCGGGCCGTACGGCAATTCGTGTTCACGATGACGGGCCAACTGCACCAAACCGTGCGCCAGGCCAATGAATGCCGCGAGAAAGAACGCGAGCACGCATGCCTGCCATCCGAGCCACGCTCCAACCATCGCCATGAGCGTGACATCTCCGAGCCCCATCGCCTCCCGCCCCATCGCCCGCGATGCGCCAGCTCGAGTGGCCCAGACGATGCCGCCCGAGACGGCCACGCCAACCAGCGATGACTGGAGCCCACGAAAGCGATCCGTTCCAAGGCTCCACGCCACGAGAATAGCCACAAACCCCGCGCCCAAAATGAGATTTCGAGGTTCAAGCCATCGCCTCTTTTCTATGCCGTACGCAGGGCTTGTACAGATGCTCCACCACACACAAAAAATCCCGATTGCGAGAAGCAGGCTCGAAACCTGTGGGCTGGGCCCCAGCCACTCCCAGCCGGACGCACTGCGCACGCCGCCCACACATCCAAGCACATCGCTTTGCACCTGCGGAGATGCAAACGATCGTGGCACCTCCGTGGCGATAGGAAGCAACACATCGGGGGCAAGCCACACGCACACACACCCTGCCAGCACTCC
>Ga0194055_10001415_pt1 | contig 19589 bp, 19 predicted proteins | sample SepL449m_MetaG_FD_155482 | JGI IMG/M metagenome (GOLD analysis project Ga0194055, IMG submission 155482) | Anoxic zone freshwater microbial communities from boreal shield lake in IISD Experimental Lakes Area, Ontario, Canada - Sep2016-L442-9m | ecosystem: Environmental > Aquatic > Freshwater >...
TGCCGAAGAGCTACACCTCGCACAGCATGGATTGCATTACTTAGACGTAGAGCCGCCTCAGATCAATGGCGACTGGACCACAGAAAAATTATGGCCCCTGTGGCATGACGTTGATCAGACACTAGATGCATTGGCACAAGCTCATCCCGATTCGATTGAGGGGTATAGACGTTTTGCGAATACGGCTATTCCCGTTGCGCGATTAATCGTTGAAGCAGCTGCCAACCCACCGACACGCGGATCATTGTTGTCTACGGTTATTCGTCGTGGCGGACGTGGAGTTGCATCAATGTTGCGCATGAGCCGTATGTCAGCTGCTGATGTCATGCGAGAATTTTTTGATAATGAAGCAGTCATTGGGCCAGCCATGGTTGAAGGACCCGTCGTTTGGGGAATCTCACCAGAAACACCTGGCACCGGGCTCGGTGCAATTTCTTATGCATTGCGCCATGTCGGACGTGTCGGCAGGCCAGTGGGAGGTAGTGGCGCGTTACCCGAAAGTCTCAAACAGTCATTCCTAGCCGCCGGAGGACTATTACGTACCAATACGAGAGTGGTGGGAATTGTTTGCGAGGGGTCTCATGTCAGTGCGGTTCAAACCGGAGACGGAGCAACTGTCACTGCTCGCATAGTTGTCTCAGCATGTGACCCACAACGAACTTTTGTTCAATGGTTAAAGAATCCCCCTGCGAGGGCTTCATCGTTGGTCTCTCGATGGAAAGAACATGTTTCCGGCGAAGGATACGAATCAAAGATTGATGCCATAACAAGTGCTGCACCAATTTTCAAGGGCTTATCTGATGTGCAGAATGTTCCTTCGCATTTAGGTTCAACTGTTGTCATCAGTCCTTCACTTGCAGAGTTACACCGGGGATCACAGTTAATGCGTGAAGGAAAGACGATGCCACGAATGGCACTTCTTGCTAACACGCCATCCAACATTGATGCCACCATGGCACCTCAAGGGAAAAATGTTCTCAGCCTTGAAGCTCTATACACGCCGTACTCATTTACCGACGGTTGGGAATCTAGAGATGAACCAGAACGATGGCTACGCCAATTTTCAACGCTGGTACAACCTGACTTTATGGAATCCATAGACGAATGGCGCGTGATGACTCCTGCTAATTATGAGTCACAATTTCACCTGCCAAAGGGACACGCACTGAGTTTCGCAGGAGGTCCGTTGGCTGCCTTTATCGGCACCACTCCCGAACTCACCCGGTATCACACGCCTATAAAAGGTCTGTACCTGACGGGCGCCGCAACCTTCCCTGGCGCTGGGATATGGGGATCAAGTGGGCGCAACGCCGCACTGACAATCATTAAGGAAATGGGTTAGACGCTTACGCGTCTTTGACGATTCCTGCACGCTTGACAACAGGATCTTTGTCGCTCCAAGGAAAGTTGATCCAAAGGTCTGTGTGCTTCCAGACGTACTCACACTGGACAACTGAGTGCGACTTTTCGTACAACACTGCCGAGCGAACTTCTTTCACGCGGCCCTTAAAAAAGTCCTGGACAATCTTCAATGTGTGACCTGTATCTGCAACATCATCAACGATAAGCACGCGAGCAAAACGCAATTCAACGAGATCAGGTACAGGAGGAAGAATCATCGGAACAGGAAGACGCTCGTCTACACCCGTGTAGAACTCAACATTCATTGTGTAAAGGTTCTTGACGGCAAGTGCATAACCAAGTGCTCCAGCTGCAAGCAAGCCACCACGCGCAATTGCCAAAATGATGTCTGGCTCATATCCCCCTTCGGCGACACTGGTTGCTAGCTCTCGACTGGCTTCACCAAATATTTCCCAGGACATGATTTCACGTTCGCTCACGTCACAAAACTACTCGCAACAGCTCGCCTCCACCGATTCCGTGTGCAGGACAAACAAAAAGTTAAGAAGCGTCACGCACGATATTCGGGGGGTCTACCTTCGCGCTTTGCTCGCTGTGTCTCTCGTGCATCGTCTGAGAAACTTGCCATTATCTGTTGACGGTTCTCCATGTCGATAGCCGCCTGCAAGCCAGGGATCTCGAGAGATGCCCACATGCCCTCTTTTGTGAGAGCGACACCTATCGGACTGTTCAGCATGATTTCTTGAGCCTTCATATATGCCGCATCAAGCAGCACCTCAGATGGCAGAACCTCGGTTACTAGCCCAATTCGCATAGCTTCTTCAGAATCAAATAGACGACCAGTCAACATGATCTCGTGGGCACGGGCCGCTCCGATCAGTCGTGGGAGTAGCCAGCTTGTTCCGATATCGCAGGCTGACAACCCAATACGGATGAACGCTGCATTAAAGCGAGCCGTCTCTGCACACAAGCGCAGGTCTGATCCAAGGACAAGGGCAAAACCACCACCGGCAGCAGGACCATTCACAGCAGCGATGATGGGCTGAGGAATCGAACGCATCTTAGGGATTAGCGACGCAATGTGTTTTTGAACAGCGAACCCCTTCTCTACGCCGCCATGCCAGTCAAATCCGGGGGCCTGTCCGTAGCCGCCTAAATCAAGTCCAGCGCAAAACCCACGGCCCGCTCCCGTCAGAACTACTACTCGCACATCACGTGATTGCCCTATAGCCGTGAAGGCCTGATGGAGTTCTTCCACCATTGTTGATGTCATTGCATTCAACTTGTCGGGCCGGTTCATTGTGACCAGCGCTATTCCGTCGCGAGGATGAGTAATTTCAATTTCAGCCATGTGTAATCGTGCCACTTTCACTACACCGATGCCGATGCGGAGCCATATAGCGCCACACGCCCAACGTGATGGGCAATAATGGAAATATTCGTTTTTAGGACACTATGACAACAACATCTCTCTCTCGCCGTCTTCATCTTCCCGCTGCTTCAGATCCGTGGGGTAAGACGCTTCGTCGCGCAGGACTCGTGTACCTACTGTCTCGACTATTTGTTGTCATGGGTGCCGCAATTGCTGTTGCGGCACAGGCTGTCGTTGATCGAACTAATGACGTTGTTCCAGCAAATGGGCTCAAGGGATTAGCCGCAATTCTCGACAGCTGGGATGGCCACTGGTATCTCGATGTCGTACGTGAGGGATACCCACACCACATCATGCCGAACGTCACGTATTTTGTGTCGGATGCACGCGCTGCTTTCTTTCCGCTGTACCCCCGACTCGTCCATTACCTCGACATTCTGATTCCTGGGGGTCCAGTCAGTGTTGCCCTTGCTATCAACATCTTTCTCGGTGCTGTTTTTGTCTTTCTTGTTGGCTACCTATGCCGCGAAATTTTTGATATCAAGACAGCAGAGAAAGCGATGATTCTCATTGCACTCTTCCCTGGCAGTTTCGTGCTCAGCATGGCCTATTCAGAAGCACTCCTTCTCACTATCGCGGCTCTGTGCTTCGTCGCTTTAAAAGAAAAACAATGGCTATGGGCTGGCATCTTGGCGGCGCTTGGCACCGCTGCTCGACCTAATGGGCTAGCGCTCGTTGCCGCATGTGCGGTCGCGTCATTGATTGCAATTCGTAACGATAGAGAATGGCGCTCTCTTGTTGCCCCCATTATCTCACCGTTCGGCTTCATCGGTTTTATGTGGTTTCTACGAATGCATACCAATGAGAATTGGGCATGGTTTCGAGTTCAGCGAGAAGCGTGGCAAGAAGGAACAAGCTTTGGCGCAACAGCTGCTGAACGTACATTCGATTTTTTCTTGCATCCCGTAAGTTCACCAACATCAGTCCTTACGGCAGCAAGCGTTGCCGCAATGATTATTGCGCTTGTCATGTTGCGTCGTTACAGAATCAACATGATTTATCTGTCCTACTCAGCAGTCGTCATTGCCCTAATGCTGATTCCTGCAACCGTCACTGCGCGACCACGATTTTTATTCACGGCCTTTCCGCTCTTCTTCCCCGTAGCTCGCGCGCTACGTGATGAAGACGACCGGTGGTGGCCAATTGTCATTATGGTGATGATCGGTGGGCTAGTAACCGTCACAGGTATTTATGGCGTGCACGGCGCCATACCATAGGCAAACTACAGCGGGAGTTTGCGCCAAATCGCAATAGGTAAGTTCTTCAACACGAAGAACATGTACTGCAAGATTCCAGGCACCCACAGTATTGAACGCGATGAGCTCAATGCTTGTGCCACAGCAGTAGCTACAGATTCAGCATCAGTTGAAAACGGTGCCTTATCCATACCGGAAGTCATCTTTGTTGTCACGAAACCTGGACGAACGACAAGTATCGATACACCAGTGCCGGCTAGTTCATGATCGAGCGCTAAAGCGAAACCATCAATTCCGGCTTTCGTTGCACCGTACACAGGATTACCTTTGCGGACTCGCTCCCCCGCAACAGAAGACAACAGCACCATCTTGCCGTAACCCTGCGTTTTCATTCGAGCAGCCAGGGCGTACATCAAAACCATCGTGCCGGTGAAATTCACATCAGACACTGGTAACAAGGCAGCTGGGTTCGCATAATAATCAACACCCTCTTGCAACAAACCTTGAGCAATAACTGCAACGTCTAGGTCGCCAATTTCTTCAACAATCTCAGCGACAACGTGCACCATTGAGGCGGCGTCATCAGCATCAAAACGGACATGATGAATATCAAGATCAGGAAATTTATCTGCGATGTCAGACACTTGATTAACCGCTGCATCAATATTTCTACTGACGAGAACCACATGAGATACGCCCGGCTTTACGAGCTTGTGAATGATAGCTTGACCAATTTCACTGGTCCCTCCGAACAACACAACATTCTGTGCAACACCTACACCATTTTTCATAACGATCTCCTGTGATCTATTAAATTCAATCGGCGCGATAAATCACTGCGCCACACACCAAGCGGATCCATTTGTTCTTGCACACCCATCCACTCATCGAGTCGCGGGTACCCACGTCGCACGGCATGTGAAGAAACGTGAGAATCTTTGGCGAGGTAATGACGCCCACCAGCGTCCAGCACCAGGGAATCTACTTCTGCAAGTAATTCGGCTAAGCCCTGTATTCCGGCTGCCATGTCCAAAGTCAATGTCCAACCCTCAGTAGGGAAAGACATCGGCGCATCGTTTTGAGGTCCCATGCGCTTCAATACCGCTAGGAACGAGGCCACACCCGCTGCAGAGAACTTCTCTATGACCCGGCGCAAAACATCAGTACGGTCAAGTGGCACGATGAATTGGTATTGAATAAATCCTTGTTTTCCGTATAAGCGGTTCCAACGGTTCACGCCATCAAGGGGATGAAAGAAAGCTGGAATCGATTCAAGACCAACATGATTCTTTGCAGGAGCCTTGCGATACCAGGCTTCATTGAAGGCCTTAATCGACCATTTATTGAGAAGTCCGTTCGGAACCCACGCCGGAGCAGACACATTCAAACGTGGGTCGTATGCCAACGGATCGTTACTCTCAACACTTTTCGCTGATGCATGATTGCCGCGCGTTAAGACGCCTCGACCCATTGAGGATCCAGTCGCCAACAAATCGACCCAGCAGACCGAATATCTGTAATCATCGTCTGTGCCGTCTGAGCTCATTGCCTGACATACAGCGTCAAAGTTTTCAAGACGCATGGTCTCGACTTCAACCTTGGAGCTTTCAATCTTCAACATCGCAACAGTCGCGCGCAAAATGACACCAGTCAGACCCATTCCACCAACCGTGGCCCAGAACCAGGCGGGATTCAGTTCACATGACAACTCAATAATTTCACCACTCGACAACATCAAAGTGATGGATCGAACATGTTGACCAAAACTGCCATCAACGTGATGATTCTTCCCGTGCACGTCAGAAGCAATTGCACCACCGACAGTCACAAAACGTGTTCCTGGCGTCACCGGAATAAACCATCCTTGCGGGACACACATTCTCAAAATTGCATCAATACTCACGCTCGAAGCCACTGTTAACAGACCAGTCAGCGGGTCAAAGTCAGCGTCGATTCCCATTGGGTCATTTTCGGCTGTCAATTCCAGAACGGTGCCGCCCGCATTCTGGGCAGCAGCCCCATATGAACGACCTAACCCGCGTGAGATAACTCCACGCTCTCCTGCAGACTGGACAGCGGACCTAATGGCGTCAGGATCAGTTGTGTGAATCAGATCAGCAACAGTCCACGCAGTGCGACCCCACCCTGATAATCGCTGCGATGTCATATATGAAATTGTAGACCGTGCCCCCAAGAAACAGGGGGACAACGACTAAACCCTTACGATGCGTACACCGCGAGACCATAGACAACAGCCCACGCTAAGCCATACACCTGTATCCAGCGATCGTTGTAGAACACTTCTTCTGGTGCACCACCGCCACCATTTTCAAGCACCAATAAATAACGCAACAGGGCTAGAACCATCGGCACGATAGATAATCCATGAAACGGAATTGACTCATGAGCGACGGCCGCATTCTCAAAAGCCCACATGCAATACATAACAACAGTTGCCGTGCACGACACAACAAGAAGTTGTCTTAGATAGACCAATGAATACGATTTCAACGAAGTGCGCGTCATTGAGGCACCCTCGCCCATCTCCAAGAGTTCAGCGAAACGTTTTCCAGTGACGATAAAAAAAGAACCAAACGTAATACACAACACAAACCACATTGACATGGGTGTCCTAGTGGCAGCGGCCCCTACCATGGCGCGAAGTACAAACCCGCTCGCCACCAACGCAAGATCCAATATCGCAATATGTTTCCACCACGTGCTGTAACCCAGAGTCAAAAAGGCATACAAGGCGATAATTCCCCCGGCAGCTGGCCTCACGATATAACCAACTACTGGCCCCGATATCAAAAGTAACGAACCAATGATGCGAGCCACGGGAAGTGATATAGCTCCACTCGCAATGGGACGATTTCGTTTCTTAGGATGCTGACGATCTTGTTCAACGTCCATGATGTCGTTCCAGTAATAGGTACCGCTTGCTACCAAACAAAAAGCCACAAAAGCGATAATCGTCTTCACTAGAGATGACCGTTCGTCAAGCACCCCAAGCGCCGCCGGAGCAGCGAAAACCAGCACGTTCTTCGACCACTGAGTGGGTCGGGCTTCTTTGATAATTGCTCGAATCATGACACTTCCGTTTCGATGTCAACCTTAGACACCCATGTCGGGTGTGTCGATGCTTCCAATAATTGTGTATCTCCCGCAGAGTCTCCATAGGCGTACACAAGATCGTCCGAAGCAAAACCCGACTCTTCACACCAACTGTGTAGACGAGTAACTTTTTCAGTGCCACGGCAATTGGGTCCACGCAAAAGGCCGGTCAATCTGCCATCAATCTCTTCTAATTCTGTACATATCACAGCGTCTACTTCCAACAAATCTCCGAGTGGATGCAGATAGGCACCCAAAGAAGCTGACACCAGAACCACAACATGTCCCTGATCTTGATGCCACCGCAACCGCCTCGAAACATCTTGTCGTAACCAGCCTTCGGCCACTTTTGAAGCAAACTGAATTCCGAGATTTTCTATGACTGCTATATCTCGTCCTACAAAGATTCCCTTGACAAACTTCTGCTTCAGGGCATCTCGATCACGACGGCGAAGAGAGCGAACTGTTCCAGGAAAATCGGACATAGCAACCCGCACCAGTCGCACAGTTCCTGCCACCGAACGCATAAACGGAACCACACAGTCACGTACCGTCAAAGTGTTGTCAACATCAAATGCCGCAATCGTGATGTTCATCGCCACAGGCTAGTTGCCCATTACAGAAGCACCGAGGATTGGCGACATGTCATCAAAAAAACTCGGCCAACTCTTCGAAACCACCTCTGGGGAATCAACAACGATGCCATCTTGACATAGAGAAATTAACGACAATGCCATCGCGAGACGATGATCATGATGAACAGCAAAAGTTGCCGGTTTCCATTGAGTGGGCCCGCTAATGGTCAGCCCATCAGCATTCACTTCAACTGATGCCCCAGCCTTGCGCAATTCTTCTGCCAAATCGCCCAAGCGGTCGCTTTCCTTATTGCGTATAAATCCAACTCCTGAAATAACACTGACACCATTTGCCACACAACATGCAACAGCAATTGCAGGCACCAAGTCTGAACAATCTGACATGTCAATAGTGACGGGCAATACAGGTGTCTTTGCATCCCGGGACATCTGGATGTCTGCACCATTGATTCGAGAATGAAGGCCCATCTTTTCCAAAATTTGAACGACGGCTGAATCGCCTTGCATGTCAGCATGAGCGAGTCCGAGGACTGTTATCGCGCCTTCGCGCAGTACAAGAGAAACGAGTGGAAAAGCAGCTGAGGAGTAGTCGGGCTCCACATGATATTCGCAACCCACATATTGACCTGCATGAACGGTCACTTTCGCCTCTTCGAACACGACAGTTGCGCCAAATGACCCCATAACAGCCGCAGTCATTTCAACGTACGATCGAGACACGAGAGTGCCATCAATATGAATACGTAACCCGCCATCCAACAGCGGCGCAATGAGCATGAGCGCAGAAATAAATTGACTCGAAACATTTCCAGGAACAGTGACATCGCCGCCCGACACTCTTCCGCGAGATATAGCGACAGGTAAATGCCCGATCTCTCCCAAATAGGACACATCGGCACCGAGGGCCAACAGCGCATTATGCAAATCCGACATTGGTCTTTCTCGAAGTGCCGCTTCGCCGTCAATTATGGAAGTCGATTCAAACAAGACAGCAGCCGCAGTAAGGAATCGTGAGGAAGTACCGGCAAGGACCGCATCAACTATGCCTGGAAACTTCAATACATTTGCTTCATCAATACGCACCGTGTCTGCAATGCGTTCCATAGTTCGGCCAGAGTCACGTATGCACCGCACCACCACTTCGCAATCGTCGCCTGCTGGAATCCCCGAAATCACCGAAGGGCCCTTAGCCAACATCGCACATACAAGAGCGCGGTTAGCAACACTCTTTGATCCGGGAACCTTGATGATTGCGTCAAGATCTCCGGGGATACTTTTCAATGAAACGCTTGTCACGACAAAGGCTGGATAGCTGGGCGGAACCCGCGAGCCAGCAGCCCGCCCCTAAACATCTCTGCATGTTCTGACCGCACCACGGTCACCATGATTCCGCGATCCCCTTCTGCAGAGTGAACGACCTCGAAGTCGTAGATATTGACGCCCAATTCGCCTGACAATGTAAAGACATCAGCGGCTGCACCTGGCCGATCAGGAATAGGAATCCGAACTTCAGCAAGATCTTCCACCGGTCCAGCACCTGTCGGTAGGTTCAGTCGCGCACTCCGTGCCTGCTCTAGACGTGACAACAATCCATTGCGATCAGATCTGGCAACAACGTCACGCATATCGGTTAGTCCGAGAATCAATGCATCAAGTCCTCGAACTATTGATTCTTTGTTCTGTTCACAAATGTCCAGCCAAATCCCAGGTCGACCAGATGCAATACGCGTCATGTCACGAAATCCACCAGCTGCAAGTCGAAGCAATGCCATGTGTTCTTCAGATCTGTCGTCTGCGATTCGCATCAAAGTTGCAGCGGTTAAATGGGGAACATGACTTACGATTGCGACCAAATTGTCGTGTTGTTGGGCTTCCATTGCCACAATTTCAGCCCCAAATTTCGCAACCACACCCGCGACGACCGCAAAGGCTTCATCAGATGAGTGGGATGTCGGTGTGAGAACCCATACTGCTCCGGCAAACATTGAAGAGTCCGCACCATCAAGTCCGTCGAGTTCAGAACCAGCCATCGGATGTCCTGGCACAAAACGCGGATCGAAGATTGATTCTGAAATTCCCGTCTTTACAGATCCAACATCAGACACGACTCCAGTTGTTAGTTCCAGTGCCTCTTTGACAGACTCGGAAACAAAGCCGACAGGGGTTGCTACAAAGGTCACCTCAGCGTCTGAGTACAGCCCGGGAAAAGAAATGATTCCTCGCGACATCGCCGTGGCTATTTTTTCAGAGTCTGAATCGTGTCCACCAACTTCATACCCAGCGTCTGCTAGCGCTAGAGCGAGTGAACCACCAATGAGGCCAAGACCAAAAACGTTTGCTCGTTTTGAAACAACTGCATCCATCGTCATTCCCACACCTTATCCGTACCGTCTAAGTCAACTGCGCTAGATAATTGACGCACTTCCTCAATGGTCAATTCGCGCCATTGCCCTGGAGATAACTTCGTATCGCGCAGGGGCCCAATTCTGGTGCGAACAAGACGAATTACTGGGTGTCCGACTTCTTCGCACATGCGACGAACCTGCCTGTTCCGGCCCTCGTGAATCACGATTCGTAAAACCCCGGGCTCAGGTTGACCTACTTGTGCAGGAGCAGTCATGCCGTCTTCCAATTCAACACCGTCTCGCAAATGACGTAATGCCCTATTGGGGACACCGTTCGTGCCACATTCAACTTCGGCAATATATTCCTTTTCAACACCGTGACTCGGGTGCGTTAGGAACTGAGTCAACTGGCCGTCATTAGTAAGAATCAACAAGCCTGTGGTATCGATATCTAGCCGCCCCACTGAAAACACTCGTGGCTCAGACGGGACATAATCAAGAACCGTTTCACGCCCATGCGTATCAGCCATCGTGGTTACAACACCTTCTGGTTTGTTCAACAAGTAGTACACGAGGCCAGGAAGTACACCCACAGGCGCGCCATCAACTTCAATAACATCCGTGTCGACGTGTACCCGACGCCCAAGTACTGCAACGTCACCGTTGACATCAACGCGGCCGTCAGCAATGAGGTTCTCGCACACACGACGAGAACCAAATCCGGCCCTGGCGAGTACTTTTTGCAATCGCTCACCGTCGGCGAGACCAGCATCATCGGCCAACTGTTCCCACAATGGTGGCTCTGGAACCGCGCCTCCCGGCGGGGTGAACGAAGACATTATGCGCCTTCGCTCGGCTCAGAAATAGCGTCGGTCTCAATCAAGAGTGTTTTTTCCAGGGCTTCGACAAGCGATGCATCGGGAACAAATGAAGCAATTGCGGGTAAATCATTCAACGAGGCAATGCCCAATTTCTCCAAGAATAATTGCGTTGTCCCCCACAACACGGCCTGTCCTGGACCATTGTCGCGCGACACCGGTGCTACATAAGCACGACCATGCAATGTGCGAAGTACAGAGTCGGGATCAACGCCACGAATAGAGGCAATCTGTAACCGAGAAATCGGTTGCTTGTACGCGATGATTGCAAGAGTCTCTAATGCAGCTCCTGACAGACGCGCGCGCTGGCCGTCAAGGATGAACCGCTCAACATATGGTGCAAGATCTGGATGGGTTTGGAAACGCCATCCGCCAGCTACTTTTGCCAACTGAAAACCATGTCCAGCTTCTTCGTATGTCTCTGCAAGACGGACACATACCTCATCAACCGTCGTGGCCGGAATCTCCAACAGTTGCGCAATTAAGTCGGTGGGTACTGGTTCGTGCGCTACCAGGACTATGGCCTCAATCGCTCGAACTGTTTCAGTCGTCACATCATCCTTCATAAGAATCAATCTCCGCCATACTTTCGTTGCCTGTACCAATACCAGTCCACTGCACCGTGATGTCTCCAAAACGATCTAGTTGGTCTAGTTCAATAAAACCTTGTTTATACATTTCAAGAATCGCCAGAAAACGCACAACTATCTCCAGGCGTTCCACGAGACCAGTCGTCAACATTCGAAACGACGTGCTTCCCACACGCGCGATATCTTCCATCAACTCCTCTACTGCTTCAGCAACAGTAAATCGAATTGGAGAAATGTGGTACAGATTCAACTCATCGCGCTTACGCGGAGTGATTGCACTGATAAATCCACGTTTAAGTTTTTCTATCGTGAGACCTTCTAAAAGATCGGGAGCTACCTCTGAAAATCGCTCATCCGGACCAACCGCCCGTCCGTACACACGATCTGCATCATCTACAAAATTCGCCAAAATTTTTGCTACATCTTTAAATGTTTTGCATTCGAGGAGTCGAGCGAGCAATAGATCGCGTTCTTCCCACAAAGCCAATTCATCATCAAGATCAACTGCTTCACGACCAGGAAGAAGACGTCGGGTCTTTAACTCGATCAGTGTTGCTGCAATAAGAAGAAACTCAGTGGCCACTTCAAGGTCCAACTGTTGCATCTTGAGTAATTCAGCCAAATAAGCGTCAACAATTGTGGAAAGACTGATCTCGTGGATGTCTACTTCCTCACGAAGTATCAGATGGAGAAGAAGGTCAAAAGGGCCTTCGTACACCGGAGTTGCTACGTCAATTGCCACCGTCCCATCGTAGTTGCCCCGACCAGTAAGGGAGTCAATTAACCACCGAGAATCCCTACGCAGCAAGTAGATTCTGTCTGTGCCTCGCGTTCTTTCTTGTATCCAACCCACCGGGTCTGTGCACTTGGGCAACTATTTGGGTGCCCTCGTCAATTGGGTGTCTGGACAGCACAATGGCGATGTGTTCCACGGAATCGTCGACCTTCATGCGTTGACAGTGATCGATACTCCTGGCCTCATTGGCACCCAGACAGTGGAACTAGCAGCCCTTCTCTTTGCGTGCGGGCTTGATCCGAACGTGGCAACCGTCTTTGTTCAGAGCCATATTCACGAACACACAGAACTTGCGTGGATAATGGAGTGCACCGTGTCATTTGGAGAACTCAGTCGCATGACACAGTTCAAAGATAAGTCAGCGCGTAGAGAAGCTGAATTTGTCTCAGCAGGCCTCTTTACGTATCCGGCATTACAGGCAGCCGACATATTGCTGTACGACGCGAACGAAGTGCCAGTCGGTGACGACCAGCGCCAACACATCGAAATCACTCGAGACATTGCACTTCGTTTTAATCACAGGTTCGGTGAAACATTCGTTCTACCTAAAGCTGTGCATCCTGCTGCCGGAGCTCGCGTCATGGACCTACAAGATCCGACCTCAAAAATGTCTAAGTCCTCAACCACTGATAGCGGCCTGATCTATCTTCTCGACGACAGCGCAACCATCTCGAAGAAATTCAAACGAGCTGTGACCGATTCAGACAATGTGGTTCAATACGACGTTGCCAATAAACCAGGCGTGTCAAATCTCCTCGATATCTTGTCGGCGTCTACTGGTACTCCGGTAGACCAACTGGTGTCCAGCTATTCGCAATATGGTGCACTCAAGAGTGACACCGGTGACGCAGTCATTGCGGTGGTGGAACCAATTCGCGCACGTTTTCATGACCTGATGCAAGACAAAGGTGAACTTGCTCGTCTTTTGTCAATCGGAAATGATCGGGCTCGTAATGTCGCGGCCGGCACTCTGGCACGAGCTCATTCAGCTATTGGCTTGATGCCGCGCATCTAGATGTCATCGGCATCGCGAAGCGCAGCTGCAACATCATCATGACATGATCCCGCCACAAGTTCTACCGTTCGTGCATCACTCACTGCCTTCAATAATCCTGCACCCACAGCCTCGTGTTGGTGATACAGGGAAAATCGCTTCCCTCTGGGACCAATAATCGTGGCAATGATGCGCGTCACCAAACCAAGTTGTGAAGCGTTCTTACCAACATCGTGCAGTAAAGCTGCTGCACGTTCCGATGTCTGTGCCGAGGGAGCAAGAACATCAAACCTCCTCAAAACTTCAACACTGTGGCGTTGATCTCTTGGTTGCATTGTTGACCACAACACAAACTCAGCGTCACGGAGAACTTGTTGCACCGATTCAACTTCTTCGCGACTAGGCAACTTTTGCGAAGCAGAACTAATCGTGCGTTTCACCAAATGATTGACATTCATCCAGCGGCCCTCGGATGTGCATCTCTGTAAACAGCCCATAATCGATCTGTAGATACTTTTGTATAAATCTGTGTGGTCGAAATGGTCGCGTGCCCCAGCATTTCTTGCACGATTCGCAGATCAGCTCCATGTTCCAACATATGAGTCGCACACGAATGTCGAAGCACATGAGGCGAGAGATCCCGTGAGATTCCTGCACGGACTCCGGCATCACGAACCACGTGCCATGCTTTTTGTCTATTCAGTCGTCGTCCCCTATTGGTCAAAAAAACGGCGTCACGATCTGTGCCCTTCAGCCAGGTCTCAGGAACCAACTGAGCTCTGCCAGCAGAACTGATGTATTCACGTAATCGATCCTCTGCAGTTCGCCCAAAAGGCACCACACGTTCCTTTGAACCTTTCCCGAACAGTCGGACCACACGAGACGTCAAATCAAGATCATCCAAATTCAGGTCACACGCTTCTGAAATGCGAGCCCCTGTCGCGTAGAGGAACTCGAGCAGTGCTCGGTCGCGCATATCAGTTGCTGAATCACCAGTCATCGCCTCGAGAAGAGAATTGACTTCGTCCAGATTTAGTGGTTTTGGCACGCCACTAGGAACACGAACGCCTTCAATTCGTGACGTCGGATTATCAGGTCGCATCTCTTCGTCAACGATGAAGGAATGAGCCATCCGAATAGCTGCGAGCCGGCGAGCAGTACTTGCATGAGCCTCACCAGATGATTGCAATACTCGAACATATTCCTCGACATCGCTTTCACGAACAGTCAGCAGACTTTTACTATTCTGAGCCAAAAACGCAACGTAGCGCAAAAGATCACGTCGATAATTGGAAATGGTGTTCGCCGCACGTCCACGCTCGACAGTCATCCACCTCAGGAATTCTTCCACTAGTTCTGTATCGCGCTCAGTTGTCGATTGCCTTGCCATTCGTCACATACCAAGATCTTTATATCTTCGTGCCGCTAACAAAATTGCACATGTGCTTTTTGAATCCGTAATTTGTCCGGAATCCACCATCGAAAGAGCTTCAGTAAAGGGAATGATCACAACCTTCATCTCTCGTTCCTCGGGACCCTCAGGCATCGATAATCCAGCCAACACATCTCGCGCAATAAACAACTCGACAACTGAATCTGTGACTCCAGGAGAAGACAGACAAGAACCAAGTCGTTCTATATGACGCGAGACGAACCCAGTTTCCTCAGCAAGTTCTCTCTCAGCAGTCGTAGCAGGGTCTTCGCCTTCTATGTCTCTCATTCCTGCGGGAATTTCGAGAACAAAATCATCAAAAGAAGACCTGTATTGCGATACCAGGATCAGGTTATTCTCGGCTGTCACTGCAACCACACCAACAGCACCGGGAGTACTGACATAGGTTCTTTCAAAAACATCTCCGCGTGGACCACGTATCGTGCGGCGAAGAAGTCGAAACATAGCCCATGAATGAACAACGTCGACAGATGTTGAAACGAAACCGTCTTGGTCCCTATCAGTCATCAACTACTCAGACTGATTGAGACACTGATGAGCTGGCTTCACGAGCCAATCGCTTCTCGCGGTTCACTAACGATGCCGCGATCAATTCTCTAAACAATGGATGTGGGCGGTCAGGTCGACTCTTGAATTCAGGATGAGCTTGAGTGCCCACCCAGTACGGATGATTTTCCATCTCGATAAATTCGACAAGGCGCTTGTCTGGCGAAGTGCCACTGCACAAGAAGCCACTCTCTTCGAAACGAGAATGGAAGTTGTAATTGAATTCGTAACGGTGGCGATGGCGCTCACTGACAACGGTTTCACCATATGCCTCTGCCACTTTTGTACCTGGCTGCAACACGGCGTAATACGCTCCGAGACGCATCGTGCCACCCTTCATCGTGACGTCGCGTTGATCAACCATTAAGTCAATAACAGGATGAGTGGTTGAAGGGTCAAATTCGGTGCTATTTGCGTCAGCCATGCCAAGAACATGGCGCGCGTATTCAATTGTCATCACTTGCATGCCGAGGCATAAGCCCAAGCACGGAACAAGATTTTCACGCGAGTAAGCAGCGGCAGCAATCTTTCCTTCAATACCTCGAGGCCCGAAACCTCCGGGAATCACCATTCCGTCGAGCGAGTCAAGACGGCCTGATGCGAGAAGGCCTTCAACATCTTCTGCTTGGATCCAATCAATCTCCACTTTGGCTCCGTGATGGAAACCGGCATGCTTCAAACTTTCAACGACTGACAGATACGCGTCTTGCAGTTCGACATACTTACCAATCAAACCAATCTTCACTGGCTTCACTGATGCGTCTACTTGTGCAACAAGTTTTTCCCATGAAGACAGATCAACAGCGCTATCGAGTCGCAAAATGTCACAGACGACTGTGTCGAGGCCTTCATCATGAAGCACAAGTGGAAGTTCATAAATATTGCCAACGTCTGCAGCGTTAATCACTGCGTTGGTGTCAACGTCACACATGTGTGAGATCTTTCGCTTCAAACCACTACTGAGTGGCTCTTCACTACGGCACACAATGACATCGGGTTGAATTCCTCGTGAACGTAATTCAGTAACACTGTGTTGAGTCGGCTTCGTCTTTTGCTCCCCGCTTGGCCCAATAAACGGAACCAAAGTCACGTGGAGGTAACAAACATTGTCGCGGCCCGCTTCATTACGGAACTGCCGAATTGCCTCAAGAAATGGCAGAATCTCGATGTCTCCCACTGTTCCGCCGACTTCTGTGATTACAACATCGGTGTCATCAGTAGCTATGCGGCGAATTCGGCGTTTGATTTCATCGGTGATGTGCGGAATGACCTGAACAGTTTTACCCAAGTAGTCACCGCGTCGCTCAGCTGCAAGTACCGCCTGATAAATAGAACCGGTTGTTGCATTCGAACTGCGGGTGAGATTTTCGTCAATGAATCGTTCGTAGTGACCAAGGTCGAGGTCGGTCTCGCCACCATCGTCTGTTACAAACACTTCACCATGTTCGAATGGGTTCATCGTGCCCGGGTCAACGTTGATGTACGGATCAAGTTTTTGCATTGTGACGCGAAGGCCACGCATCTTGAGCAAACGGCCAAGAGAAGAAGCTGTGAGACCCTTACCGAGGGAACTTGCAACGCCACCTGTCACGAATATGTGCTTTGGCATTGAGACTCCCGCCGACGTAATTGCTAACGGAAGAACAGCCTAATCGGTCAGAGCCCCCCAGAGTGAAACCGCTACTTTGAGCGTTGCGGCCGTTTCTTTTGCCCGCCGAGCTTCTCCAATAAGTCGCGGGCATGAGCAGTGGCTGATTCATCGGCGACACCACCTGACAACATCCGGGCGATTTCGGATGCACGCTCACTTTCAGCCACGCGCACGGCTGCGCCGAAAGTTTTCCCACCTTTCACGGACTTTGATACGGCAACCTGACCATGTGCCGATGCTGCGACCTGAGCCAAGTGAGTGACCGCGATGACTTGATGATCACTTCCGAGTTCGCGCAATGCAGTGGCGACGGCCACAGCCGCCTCTCCGCCAATCCCGGCATCAACTTCGTCAAAGACCATGGTGGCAGGGTCTCCTGTCAGTACCAGACGCAATGCCAACATGACTCTGGCTAATTCCCCGCCACTGGCGACCTTTGCAATTGGTTGAGGCGCACTGCCCGGGTTTGCCGCCAGCATAAAGACAACTGACTCACCCGCCGGATCTGACTCGATGTCTCCCACCGCCACCTGAACTGACGCATTTGGCAGCGCCAACTGGCGTAATCGCTTCTGCACAGCTGTTGCCAGTTTCGGAGCTACCGCCCGACGAGCATTGCCCACTTCCTTTTGACACACGACCAAGTGACGCAAGGCCACTGCCTTAGCTTTTTCCAGTTCGGTGACCCGTTCGGCGTATCCGGTGAGCTCATCGAGCCTCTCGCGAGCTTCAGCACCAAACGCCATCACATCAGTCAAGGAATCTCCATATTTACGCATCAGGTCGCGAAGAGATTGCCGGCGGACACGGATTTCGTCAAGCCGGGCTGGGTCGTGTTCAGACCCTTCAGCTGCGTCACGAACAGTGTCGGATACATCTTTTGCTTCAGCCGCCAACGAACGAATCCGTTCAGATAAAGCAGGCAACGACGCAACGGGAGCAATGGCCGAGACTGCTTGACCGAGAAGGTCAACCACAGCTCCATCGTCAGACAACAGCGAAACGATCTTTTGCAGAGATTCCTGATGGCGAACGACGTCAGTCAACATGTCTTCTTCCTGAGACAACTGCAAGTCTTCGTCAGGGTTCGTTATTTGACTGGATTCAATTTCATCGCATTGGAACTGCAACAAGTCGATCTCGCGAACTCGAGATTTCTCATCGCCACCAAGTGCTGCCAAGTTTGCATCAATGTGAGTAACTGCTTCGCGAGCCGTCTGCAGTTCTGTAGTGCTGACATTTCCAAATTGGTCAAGAGAATTACGCTGCGTTGCCAACGACAAGAGACGCTGATGGGCGTGCTGGCCATGGATGTCGACCAATTCATCGCCAACTTCAGCAAGCGACGCAACCGTGGCCATTCTGTCGTTGATGTACGCACGGCTACGGCCTTCGCGGTGCAGAACACGACACAAGATGGTCTCCACTTCACCAGATGCCGTCTTCGTAATAAACCGTGCCTCGACGCGAGCCTCTTCAGCCCCATCGCGGATAACGGACACATCAGCTCGCCGACCAACAACCAAATTGATGGCCTCAACCAGCATGGTTTTACCTGCACCGGTTTCACCCGTGAATGCAGTGAATCCATTGTCGAAAGAAACCCGAACATTCTCGATAATGCCCAAGTTCTCGATTGAAAGTTCGACAAGCATTATCGATCTGACAATCCAAATTTTGATTTCAACGTTTGATGAAATCTTTGTTCTTTAAATCTCACGAATCGGGCAACTTCCCGTGCAGCACGCACTTCAACAACATCTCCTGGTCGAAGTGTGTGCACAAGCTCACCATCAGTGGCAACATTTACTGAACGATGCCCAAGAACTTCAATGCGAACCAGTTCTTGAGGATCAAGAACCATTGAACGATCAAACAACATGTGCGGTGACACCGGCGTCATCAAAATTGCACGGAGACGCGGAGATAAAATTGGTCCGCGGGCAGACATGGAATAGGCAGTTGACCCTGTAGGGGTTGCCAGGATCAGACCGTCTGCTGCGTAGGTGGTGAATGCAACCTTGTCGATGTCTACGCCTAACCGAACAGTGTGACCCGCCTCAGATTTTTCTATGACTACTTCGTTGAGTGCGAGATGATTCGTGAGACGAGCCCCATTGGACCACATTGATACTTCTAACAACATGCGATTGTCATAATGAAAATCGACACCTTCATTTCCGCCGTGCCAAATATCCAATGCCTCAATCACTTCATCATCTTCGACCAGAGCGAGATAGCCAAGTTGACCAAGATTGACGCCAATTAACGGAACTTCTCGACCGTTCAGCACATGAACCGAGCGAAGCATCGTGCCATCGCCTCCAATGGACACCAAAAGATCTACGTCGCCCACGTCGCCACTCATTGCATCAGTAGCGTGAATAGCCGCAACATCTGACTCATCGACAATGACATCGTGTTGGTGCGCTTTGGCCCATTCAATGACTCGGCGCGCCACTTCGAGCGCATCAGGGCGAAAACGATGAACGGCTAATCCGATGCGACTCATGACTCACAACTTACGGAACGGGTGGCACATTCCACGTACATTAAGAATTCTGTGTTGCCTTCAGCGCCTTTAATAGGCGATTCAATGACGCCAATCACGCTCCCACCTAAGGCCACCACGGCAT